>Ga0214921_10001697_pt1 | contig 37059 bp, 52 predicted proteins | sample LL1505_MetaG_FD_177992 | JGI IMG/M metagenome (GOLD analysis project Ga0214921, IMG submission 177992) | Freshwater microbial communities from Lake Lanier, Atlanta, Georgia, United States - LL-1505 | ecosystem: Environmental > Aquatic > Freshwater > Lake | place: USA: Georgia | collected...
ATCCGTAGTTGCTAATGTTAAACCAACTGTAATAAGAGTTGAGTCAGATGCTCCTACTGTAATGTCATAACCAATATAATGTTGGTTAGCAATAGAAGCCCCTGCTGGGCGTACCGCAAGGCGGAAAGTAGCAGCAGTTGATGTTAAGTTAGCAACCGAAATAGTTGATACCACTGCTTCTTTAGCAGAAGGTACCGTGTATAGAGTTGTTAGTGTAGTTGCTGCTGGGTTTGATTGCCCAAGAACTTTTTTAGCCATTTGTATTTCTCCTTAGGTTACGCACCCATCAGCATAAATACTGAAGGTGTTGGGTCGGTTACGATTGATGCCCACGAAGCGGCTGTTCCGTTTGTGGTTAAATACTTTCCTGAGTTGCCAGTCTGTGATGGTAGAGCATCTACTGTTCCCCAGGATGAAGCGGTTCCATTTGTTGTTAAATACTTGCCACTTTGACCAGTCTGTGAAGGAACTACATAAGCAGATGTTGTGTCAAGAGATACTGTTACAGCACCACTTGCGCCACCACCTGTCAATCCTGTGCCTGCTGTTACTGATTCAATGTCCCCGCTTGTTGCCATGACAGACCAAACAGAGCCAGTCCATACATACATAGCAGCCAAGACAGAGTTAAAGTAAAGCGCACCTGTAAGGAGCGCATTACCATCATTGTCTAATGTTGGAGGAGTTGACTTAGCGCCAAGGTAACGGTCATCAAAGTTGTCATAAGTATCAGCAGCGGCAGTAGCCGATGCAGCAGCACTTGTAGCACTTGTAGCAGCAGCGGTCGCACTTGTTGCTGCTGATGTAGCAGAAGTTGCTGCTGCGGTAGCAGAGGCTGCAGCACTTGTGGCTGATGTTGTTGCTGCTGTTGCAGAAGCAGATGCGTTAGATGCTTGAGTGGTTGCTGTACCTGCAGAGTTAGATGCTGTAGTAGCAGAGGCAGCGGCAGATGTAGCCGATGTAGCAGCAGCCGTTGCGGATGCAGCAGCGCTTGTAGCAGATGTGGCTGCTGCTGTTGCTGATGTTGCCGCGTTTGCAGCCTGGGTAGTTGCTGTGCCTGCAGAAGCAGATGCTGTTGTAGCACTAGCAGCAGCAGAAGTAGCAGATGTGGCTGCAGCAGTAGCACTAGCAGCAGCGCTTGTAGCGCTGGTAGCAGCAGCAGTAGCAGAAGCAGCAGCACTGGTTGCGCTAGTAGCAGCAGCAGTCTGTGATGTTAAGGCAGAGGAAGCGCTTGTTGCTGCAGCACTGGCACTTGAGGCAGAAGCGCTTGCGCTTGCTGCTGCGCTAGTTGCTGAGGTTGCTGCGCTTGTGGCACTTGTTGCTGCGCTTGTGGCAGATGTAGAGGCAGCGGTTGCTGAACCAAGGATGGAATCAACATAGGACTTTGGTGTTGCACTAGATGCGACCATCCCAGCACTGGATAAACCAGTAATAGTTCCAGCACCACTAACAACAATAGATGCTGTTGAGGTTACAGTACCTGTAAGAGTAGCGCCATTGATTGTTGGCGTAGTTAAAGTTTTGCGAGTAAGTGTTGCTACTTGGTCAGCACCGACTATTGAACCATCGCCAGTTTGTAATCCGTGCACATGTGTAAGTCCAGCAGATGAAAGGATGGCTGTGTCAGCATCAACACCACGGGCAGCAATGTGAGTTTGTTGTTCTTTAAAGTCACGACCAGATACACCATGGCGAACAGATGTACCAGCAGCGTGTGCTACTGCAGGTGTGTTGTCTTGTCCACGGGTAATGGTAAGAGTAGTTGAACTTGCAGCCGTTACCGTTACTACTTCTTCCTTTGAACCATCTGGGTCAAGGATAAGTGTGTAAGGAACTGTTGACGGAAAACCGCTGACAGAGATTACAGCAACGCTTGTTGTTGTATCGCCAGTTGCTGCCGATGAAATAGAGTTGACTAATGAAGTCTGGATTGCTGTGGCGGAAAAATTCCGCTTGAGTACTCCTGGGTCTCCTGCTGCCATGTGGGTGCCTTATCTCTGGTAGTGTGAACGAACGGGGAATTGACGGCGCATGTTCTCCGCCACTTCGTTTAGACGGGTGTTGTATACATTGAATAGGAAGCGGGCTGCATTAGCACCGCTGCCTGCTCCACGCTGGTTATCAAGAACATCTGCTTCTGCAGATAATGGACCTAAGCGTGCTGGGTCAAGGAATGAAACCATACGGAAGGCTGCTCCGTAGATGAGCACATCTTCTGCATACGATGGCAAACCAGTAACGGTTGACATTTCTTGTGATGCTGTTGAGTTAATATCAAATAGTGATGGGCGTTTAGCAAAAGCCACATTCACAGGGCGACCTGGAACAATAGGTGAGTACACGCTAAGGCTGTGTCCAAAGTTTGTTCCATCGCCAAATGCTGTTGGATTAGCAGTACGGTCAATCTGCCACGCACGCACTGGTAACCATTCTTTAGATGGACCAATGACCGAGTGGGTTACTGAAAGAATGTTTTGTACTTCATCAGGAATATCGTAGGTTGTGCGAGCAGCAATGTAGTTAAACTGGAATTGTCCGATGCCAAAGACTTGAGGATACACAGAGTTGATTGTGTCGTTAATAGCCTTCTTGATTTCATAGCGTGGAAATACTGGAGCAGCAATAACCTTAGATAAATTGTCATGCGCTACAGCCACTGAGCCACGCTGACCGCGCCCCCACGGGGCAAGGTTAAGTATATTGTCAATGTTATTAGTGCTATTGACATACATTAACTCATCGCCAATTTGTATGAAGCCACGGCTAACTACGCTTGAATCATTAACTGAAATGCTAGTAGTTGTAGCATTGGAAACTGCATCAGTAAGCCAAGTAGTTGATTCTGTATTCATGCTGTAACCGTGGAGAAGTGTCTCAATACGGTCAGTCATTTGTTCAAGAGTGCTCACAGGTTAATGCTCCTTAGCGCTGACACGGCTGACTTACCAGTGGTACTAGCAAGTTCATTACATACTGCATTTAAACCTTTATAGTTATTTGGTTGACGAGTTGAGTCAGCCTTATAGTTAAGCGCTCCTAATAAATCTTTGCCAGTAGTGCCAGCCCATTTGTTGGCTGCACCTGGGGCTTCCAGAAAAGCAGTACGGGCTGGGTATGTGCCAGCATTGGCAAGCCTGTTTAATTCAGCAACGAGTGTAGAACCTGCATAACCTGTAGCCATAGTTACTTACCTTTCTTCTGTGCTGCTCTCATGTTGTCCACAAGATTAGGATATTTTCTGCCAGCCTTTTTAGCAGCAGCCTTGGCTGATGCTTTAGCAGCAGGTGAAAGTGGTTTAGATTTTTTATTAGGATTTGGTTTATCCCATACTTCTTTTTTAGCCATTACCATTTCACCTTATCTGCCCAGTATGCTGCGCTCATTTTGCCTTTAGCAATGTTTGTCGCATGACGAGCCTTAAATGATTTCTGTCGTGCTGTTGGAGTTTTGTCTCCAGTAACACCCTGTTGACCAAAGCGAATAGTCTTGACCTTATCTCCTTCTTTAGCCACAACTACATGTGACTTGGTTGGATGACTTGGTGTGCGCTTTGGTTTATTAAAACCTGCCACTCCTGCTCGCTTTAGTCTTGGGTCTGTCATTTACTTTCCTTTAACCTTCTTAAGATTTGGATTAGATTTTTTAGCAGCAGCGCTCGCACTGCGAGCACCCGCTGCAAGAATTGCACCCGCATTTTTCATTGGGATTCCTTGTTTCTTTGCAATGCTCTTTTGAGCAGCAGCAAAACCCATTCCCTTTTTGGCTGCCATTACTTCTCTCCGAGAGTAGTAGGCGAATTAACTGGGGCACCCTTGATGCCGTAAGGGTTAACTGTTCCAAAGTTGTCATCTTGATTTGTCTGTGCGCTTCCGCATCCGCATTGTTTACACATAATTACTTACCCTTTTTCTTTAGCATTGACATACCTTTAGCAACTTCCTTCTTAACCTGAGCCTTTGATTCGCCCTTCTTAAGTTCTTTCTTTTTTGTTGCCATAGGTTCTGTCTTTTCGTAGGCTGCGTATGCTGCCTTCTTTGTAATCTTCTTTGCTGCTGCCATTTTATTTCCCCTTTTGTGTCTTAAGTTGTAACTCTCCGCCGACATAAATGTTGTACTCGGCAGAAATTTGAATAGCACGCTCGGCTATAGACTGAGCATTTGTTATGCTTTGTTCATTTGCTGCTAGTGCAGCCAAGGCTCCCAAGGCAAGTTCCCCGCCTGAGCCAATGGCGTACAAGCCACGGTCATCTCGCATCCAGCCAAAACCAGAATCTATTTGGTAGATAGTGGCATTGATACAAAGCAACATATCAAAGCCAGCATCTTTATCTTCTTTATTATTAGGGTTATAGTTGTAAGCAACACAGGCTGCCTTAAACGATGGCAGTACCTTTGTCATTACAAAATCATCAGTGCTCATAGTCTTAGTTACTCGCGGTGGTGTCCATAATGAATTTGCTATGTCACCTGCTAAAGCATCTCCCGCTACGGCAAATGTGTATTCGCCACGCTGAGTAACCTTATCCATGCCTTTGGCATAGAACGGTCTGTCATCATAGGAAGTCATGGAATCTGAGGCAAGTATTGCCCAGTCTTTTCCCTGAATTCCTACAATGGCAGTCATTATTTAAATCCCCCCGTATTGGCATCAAATGCTTTACCAACCTTGTTGGAATCATCTATTGCTTTTTGAATTTGTTTTGTTGATGTACCCGCTGGTTGAATACCTTGGTCACGAGCAGACTTGTAAAGATTGAGTTCTTTGTTCCACTTCTTTTGTGACATTGATTCAGGTCTACCAGCATCGCCAGTACCTAATTCCAATGTAGCAATCTTGCAGCCGAAGCATCCTTCTACAAACTCAGGGTGCTTAATTCTTTGATGTAGGCTCATAGTTCTGTTATGTACTCCCCATAATCGCCACCGATAGTTGGGTCAGTTAAGCGATTCTTAGTTTTTTCATCAATAATATATTCATGTCCACCTAAGTAATGTTCAGTGGATGCTGCAATATCTGTTTGAGCAGGGAAGCGATAACTTGAGTATTTTCCATCAATCATTAAGACAGAAACTCCACGATTGATGCCATAACGAATAAATAGTCTGTCCCAAGCAATAGGGGTTTCATACACTGTGGGTGGTACGAACTTGTACTCTGCCATTTATTCTCCTTATTGGGTGTAGAGGGAGCGGATTGCTCCGCCCCCTCCACTATCAAATTATGACTGGATTGATGAACCAGTCTCAATGCGGTACAACGCAGCCTGACGGTATAGTGAGAATCCAAGGACTCCGTACCAACCGATAGGGCGGAAACGCATCAAGCGGTCAACGACTGGTCCGATGATAACATTTGGCTCCTGTGCAACTGCCTCAGCAAGTGCTTGCTTTCCAGCAAGAATTGTGCGGTAGTTAGCAACTACTGGAGTTACTGTTACAACGGTTGTCGCTGTCACTGCTGCTGTGTTAGCAGTATCAACAGTGATTGTGGTTGTTGAACCTGATGTAACCAAAGATGTAATCTTTGCACCAGATGCAATACCTGTACCTGAAATCTTGTCTCCTGCTTCTGCAGAAGTTGCGATTACAGATGATGAAGCCACACCAAATGTGTAACCTGCTGATGTTCCAGCAACAGTTACTGCTGTTGTAGCAAGTGCTGTGCCGTCTGCACCATCTACGCCACGGTACATACGAGGTGTTTCTACGAAGTAGGCACCTTCAAATGTTCCGATTGTGCCAGGCCAGAACTGACCTGTGCCTGTCTCGGCGTACTTGTGCATGTCGTTCCATCCGCCAACGCCTGTTTCAGCGCGTAGGTCGTGTGAAACTTCTGGGTGGATACCGCACCAGTAAAGTGAACCTTCACGAGGTACAGCCTTGTTTGAACGCAACTTCGCAACAGCCTTACGGATGTTGGCAGCAGTGATTGTGTCAGATGCTGTGATTGTTGCTGTTGATGTGCGTGAGCCACCGTAGATAACATTTGAACCTTGGCGCAATGTTTCCATTGCAATCTTGTCCAATGAATCTGCCATGTTGAACGCGATGATGTCTGCTACTGCAGGGTCAACATCTGATAGTGAGAATAGTTGTAACTTACGAGTTACAAGTGATGCGTTTCCGTATTCAGCGAGTGAAACAGAAACTGTTGAAACATCTGACAGTGCTACTGCATCTGGGTCAGTTGTTTCTGATGAGAGCGCGGATGTTGCCGCTGCCAAGTCGTTGTAGATTGAGAACACAACGCTTGAACCTGGCATCGCTTGCTGAGCAGGGCGCTTGTCGGCTACTGAGCGAATCAGTGGCTGAGAACGAAGCGCGAACTCTACATAGCGGTCATACGCGGTTTTGATTAACCCTGCGAGTGCAGAGGTATCTGTGTATGCCATTAGTTCACCTCCTGGTGATTGGTAGTTTTAGTTGTAAGTCTGAACGCCAAGGATGGAACTTAAATCAGCAGCCGAGGTAGCATTTAAAATCCTTGCAAGGGCATCTTCATCTACACCTGGTGGTGTACCTGATTCCATTACATTCTGAATTCTGCGCTGTGCATCGGTAGTAGAGTTTTTAGCCTGAGTTTCCTCTGGTGATTGCTGTACTCCGAATACATCGCCATACTCAGCAAGCCATGCGGACACGGCTTCTTCTGTAGTATCAATATCCTGTGGGATAAATGCTGCGACTTTTGGGTTAATTCCCTTTGCTGATAGAACATCCTTGACAGTACGCTGACGAGTCTGTGTTTTTAATGTTGAGGCTTCTACTTCAAGTTCTTTCAAACGCTTTTCAAGCGTGCGATTTACCTTGCGTAGTTGCTTGACAACATCCTGTGGCTCATTACCAAAGTCATCATCTTCGTCATCGTATTCGTAATTGGTAGCCATCTACCTATCTCCCTTTGTTAGTTGTGTTCGCAATCCGCAAGAAGGTTCGGGGAAACCTAATTGGCTATTGCTACCAGTCTTATACGCCCCCCTGGGCTGGTCAATCAGGGTGGGGATTCTTTTATATGCTGCTTTCTGTCTTAAGTGAGCCAGAGCCTAAGCCTGAACTGCCACTAAATTTTGCTACGCTTCGCGCTGCTCGGCGTTGGCTATCAAGAATTGCTGCTTGGTCTTTTCCTAAGATTGCTGATACTGCGCTGAGGTCATTGTACTTAGCACCTTCGGTAGCAGCAAGACTGGCTTGAGTATCTGCAAGTGTACGAGCCTGTTGGAAAGTAACATCAAGGGCTTGCAAGTCCATAGTTCCTGCTGCATTGATAAACGATTCAGCAACACCATACCCTGCTTTACCTTCGGTTGTTCCAAAGTCAAATTTAGATTTGCCTGCCTTAGCACCAATTTCTGCAGCACGGGCTTGGCGTTGGATAATGTCAAGACCAATGGTTGGGTTAAGTAAGTAAGCAATTGCTGCTGACTTATCTACACCGTAGTAAAGGTTAAGTTCAGAAAGAACATCTGGATTCTGTTCAACATCTTGAGCAGCCAAGGCAACTACAGTTTCAAATCTCTTAGGTGATACTAAGTTACCAATTTGCTTGCCTAGTTCGGCAGTAGTTCCAAATATGTTCTTGTCAATGCCATAGTAATCAAGTGTCTGTAACATGCTCTTTTCTTGGCTGATATATGTTCCAGCATCTATTGCTTTACCAGCAGCAGACAGAGCAGCCATGCCAGGGAATCTATTTTTCCAGGCTTGAGTCTTTTGTAGTTCTAAATACATTTGAGAATTTGTATAGTCCTGCTTAATCATTGTGTCTATCTCATCAACTAAATCTTGAGGTAGACCAAGTGCTTTAAGAGTGTTACCAAATTCAACACGAGCATCAAGTCTGCCTTGGGCAGCAATATCATCTGCAGTTTTTTGAGCCACATTAACGATAACACCATTGGCATAAGTTGAACCAAACTTTGTACCTGTAAATGGTTTGCCATCTACGCTGAACGGGTCGGTTGTTGTGCCACTGCCAGTAAAGTTTGCACCTAATGTTGAAGTTACTGGTGTTGTAGTTACAGCAGTACTTGTAACAGCAGTAGTAGTAACAGCAGTAGTAGTTGTTGGCTTAGTTGTAGTTGTAGGTTTAGTAACAGTAGTAGTTGGTTTTGTTGTTACAGCGGCAGTAACTGCGCTTCCCGCAGGTTTCCATGTATTTGTTCCTGGGTCAAACACTGGCTGAGCAACAAGAGTATTAGCACCTAAAGATGAACCCGCAGTACCTTGTGTTGCTCCACCTATAGCACGAGCGCCATAGGTAGCGCGGTTAATATCGTTATCAACTGCTGCGTAAAGTTTCCATTGTCCCGCCCCTACGCCACCAACCCAAGAATAATACTGAATCATTCCTGGAGTTTGTGGAGCCTCTGGGCGTACAGCATAGTTAAACATTGGGTCAGTCTTGGCACGAGCCTCAGCATCTGCTGCCATCTGTGCTTCACGAGAAGCCTGGAGGTAATCCATCTTTTCGTCTTGAGTCATAGCAGCACGCTGTGCTGAAGTTAAGTCAGCATAATTAGTTTTAGTTGGGTCTGGCTTTGCTACATTAGCAACAGGCGCAGGTTTAACAACAGTAGTAGGGGTATCTGTGGAATTACGGTCAATTCCCATTGATGCATCTTTTTGTGCATCAGTAACAATTGGAACTGCTGCTTGAGGAACTGTTGCTTTGGTAGCAATACCAGCAGACTCTGCTGCTGCAACAGAAGCCTTAGCGCCTGCAATTTTTGTTTGCTCATCTACTACGGGAGCAGGTGCTACTGGTTCATTTGTTTTTGCGCTAACAAGAACATCTAAAGCATCAAGAGATGACATACCGCCATCAATCATCATTGCATTTAATCTCACTAGCCCACCAATCCAAACATCTTAGCCAGGTCAAGCGCCTTAGAACTGTATGTTTCTTTAGCGTTGCGAGTCTGCTGCCATAATGGGTCATTCTTAACTTCTTTAGTAAAGTCAGCAAATGTACGAGCAGCACCTGTTGTACTATCAATTGTTTTCTTCATTAAGTCATCCCAAGTAACATTGCTTTCATCTACCTCAAGTAGACCAGCCATCTGTCCACGGTATGAACGAGTTGCTTCGTATAGAGTACGACCAGATTCAAGGGCTTCTTTAAATGCTTTGTTGTTAGGATTGTCAAGAGCCTGACGGCGCATCTCGCTAATGTAGTAACTAGCATCACGACCGTCACTTGAATTAAGCAAAGAGTTGTTAATCATCTTTTCATAAGCAGGCGTAATTTCTACACCGTATGCGTAGGCAGTATCACGAATCTTAGATAGCGAACTGCCAATCTCACCGCCACCAGTAAACATAATGCCCGCTTGAGTGGCAAGATAGTCTCGAAGTTGGTTATCATCCCAACCATTCTTGACTGCTTCTTGTGCAATACCACTGACATAACCAGTCTTGTCGTAAGCCTTACCAGTTACAGGGTCAATACCTGATGGAGTAATACCTAGTTGTTCTAAGTAACTAGATACAGATGCAACCTTGTTGCGAATTAACTCAACAGTTGTTGATTGTTTGCGTGGGTCATGTGTATCTAAATACCACTGGCGTAGGCTAGGTAGGGTTGTTTGCCACCAAGATGTGCCTTCAAGTGCCATCTGAAAATTCTCTGCGGTCCAGCCTTCTTTAGATGCTCTATCAAACAAGCCATCAATTTCAGCCTTTTGCTTCTTGTCATCAAGTCCAGAAAAAGTTGTGCGTAGGTAATCAACATACATTGTCTTAAGAGCAAGTTCTTTATCAGCAACTGCTTTGTCGGCAATTGCTTTTGCTGCTGCTGCTTTGTCAGATGCAGCCTTTGCTGCTGCTGCAGCCTTTGCATCGGCTGCTGCTTTTGCTGCTGTTGCTGATTCGATATTATCTGGGATGCCGTTTTTGTTTTTATCTACAACAGTTGAAGTAGTTGCATTAGTTGTAGTCGCAGTTGTAGTAGTTGCTGTTGTCTTGCCATCAAATTTATTAAGAGCATCTTTTGCTGCTTGAATTTCTGCAGCGGTACCTGAGTCTGTAACACGAGTTAACTTGTCAACTAACTTCTGACGAGCAGCCTTATCTTGAGTTGCTTTGGTTACACCAATTTCAGCATTGGTTGCTTCTTGTAAACTTTTAATTGTTGTGCTCAAGGCTTTGTATTGCTTAAGAGCCTTGTTGTAATCTGCTGAGCCAACCTTGGCACTGTCAAGCATCTTCTTCCATTGTGCTTGAGCAATGTAGGCTTGCTTTAACTTATCAGCATTGCTCTGAGGCGGGGTGTAGTTATATTGGGTAACCATTACTGAACCTGCGCCTTTCTAACATCGGCTGAAACTGCCTGATAGATAACATCAAGATATTTATTATCTTGCTTAATCTTGTACTCAGGCGATGCCATAAGTGCATTGGTAAGAGCCTGTTGACGAGCAGCCGTGCTTGTGTCTTGAGACTGATTCATAATAAGGTTGATTGCTTTTGAGTAATCGTTACCTGTGGCATTGCGACCGAGTAGTTGTTGGTATACAGATTGAACTGCATAGTCTGCTTCTTGCTTAGTAAAGACAGGACCAGTAGAGGTGACTGTTCCGCCACCAGCATTAGCCTTTGCTGCTGCAACCAATTTTGCGAAGTCAATTGCCATATTATAGCACCACCGAATCATTTGCGAAGTAACGGTTAATAAATTGTTCAAACTCTGGACTGCCGTTGGTTAGTTCATCTACAAACATTTCGTAGACCTGAGCAATATCTGCATTGCTTTTAGCACTAAGTGTTGCCGAACCACCAGCAGCATCTCGTTCATTTAAGATTGCAGCAATTTGTTTGCGACCATCAAGATAAACAAGGGCTTGTTTTACTACAGCGCGATTGCCGTTTTGAGCCATCCATTTTTTATCTTTAAATGCTGTTTCAAGTAACTTTGCTCGGCGTTCGTACTTGGCTTTGTCAGGTGAAACATAGGCTGAATACCAGTCAAGGTTTTCAATTTTCATCTGGTCAAGCCAAAGCGCTTTTACATCTTTAAGAATCTTCATATCTGGGTCTTTAGAATCAGTAATACCGTTCTGCTTTTGGTATGCGCTGATTTGACCCATAAGGTCTTGGTAATCTGTCCAACCACGCTTGACATTAGATTCAATGAGAAGTTCATTGGCTGTGCGATTCTTACGGTATGTATCCCCACTGCCAGGTGTTGAGCCATGCTTGTATTGCCATTGGTATGCAGCCTGTGAGAATGTGTACTGGTCATCGCCATCGTTAGCCAAGAACCCTAGAAGTTCTGGGTCACCTGAACTCTGAGCCTGAGCCATAAGGTTTGAGAACTTGCGAAGGTTACGCACTGTTCCAAGGCTTGGCTCTAGTCCACCCTCATTCTTTGATTGACTAATAGTTGCTTCAAAAAAATCTGGGTACATCTCAAGGAACTTAGCCTCAGCCATTCCCATTACGCGTTCGCCAGTCTGTGGGTCACGGTAGTCAGCGTATTGCTGCTGGAACTGACGGTATGTTTGAGCGTAGAAATCAACCTCAGGAGCCACAGCAAATGGTGCTGAGATAGAAGTCAAAGCACGAAGGAAAAAGAACTTGTTAGTTCTATCTGTAACTTCTTGCACTGTTGGCGGAGTATCACGCTTGCCTTGGTTGTATCTGTAAGTTTCATAACGAAGCATTTGATTGTATGAACGAACATACAAATCATTTTTGTTCCACACTGTACTCAAACGGCGTAGCGCTGATGGCAAGAATAGGTCAGATGATTTCTGTGGCATACCCGCTGGGAAAAACACCTTAAGTGCATCTTCTAATTCAGGGCGTTCCTTAAGTACTAAGTACGCAGGAAGCACAGCAAATGGACCAATACCTGGGTTGCCAGGTTGACCCTGTGTAATAACATCAAGGCTTGACAATGGAATGTTGATGTTTTTAAATGAATCTTCTACAACCGCACGCCATGACTTAGGCAATGTGTCAATAAATCCTTGAGGTACTTGTACTACAAGGTTAGCCATTTGACCACCTTGTAATTTAGTTGCATCTGTAATGCGGTTACCATCTTGGTCAACAATAGTTTGACCATTAACAACCTGTGCAACTGTGCGACCTGCTGTAGCAATAAGCGCTGGATTCTCAGCAGCCATGCCACCCCAACGGCGTAGCGTATTTTCATAGGCTGCGTAGAATGGGAATAACAACTTAACTACACGGCTTGAAGATGCACCGCTACGGCGAACAATTGTAAACAATGTGCGTTCAACTTCTTGGCGTGATGTTTCACGAGCATGAGTTACAGCGCGAGTAAGTTCATTAGCAGTTAGTTTTTCTGAACCTTTGACACGAGCAATTGCTTCAACATTAAGTTTAAGTTGCTTGTCATACATTGCTGCAGCAAGTGGATGGCGAGCAAATACATCTTCTGGAAGTGAACCAAGGAAGCGCATAACACGGCGATTAACGGTATCAATGATGCGCTCTTGGTCTTTGTATTCTTTAGAGGTAACAACAAGTAAACCGTTTAATGGCTGTAACTTTTCAGGCTGTGCTGAGAAGCGTTCAGTTAAGAACTTTTGTATATCTCCACCTGATAGTGGCTTGCCATCTTCTTTAGCAGCGCTAAGAATCATCTCTGTTTCGCCGTCAGGAATGTAAGCCTTAACAGCGCCACGAGTAACGCCTAGTTTTTCAATTAACTTCTCATCCATCTCACCGCTTGATACTTTGTGGAAACCAAAGTATTTGCCAGGTTGAGTGTATGTTTCGTTAGCGTAACGCTGTCCCTCACGAGTATGGAACCATTTAAGAATGTCATCATCAGATTTCTTATCAAGAATCTGACGGACAACAGCATCCATAACACCTGTCTCAGGGTCACGGAAATGCATGTTAAGAATGTTTGCCCAGCCTTCAAAGTAGCGTGGGTCTGTTGGCTCAACTAAGCGTACGCTGCGAGAACCGATACCTGTAAGGAAAGCCATCTCTTGATTAGATACTTGGTTGTTCCAAGTCTGTTCAGCAGATGTGCGACCCATGAACCATGTTGCATCTTGGTACGCTTTAGGCAGTTCGTATGTATGTCCACCAGCGGTAACTTGATGGTATCCATAACCAATACGCTGCTTAACAGCATTTGATTCTGCTACATCAATACGAGCACCAAGGCGAGTGACAGCATCATCAAGGGCAGAAAGAGATTCAGCCTTGCTGCGAGCAATGTTTGCAGCAGCATCTTCAATACCGTTGTTAATCATTGCCTGTAAACCATCTTGTAGGTAGTAAGGCGATACAGCGTTATCTCTGATACCTGAGCGTGCACGCTTGCGTGAAGCACGGCTTGCTAAACGGCGTTCCTTTGGAGTCATGTTGGCTGCTTCAAAATCAACAGCAACATCTGCCATAGCCTGAGGTAAAGCACCTTCTTCAAGTGACTTTACATAACGGGCAACCTGTGCTTGGCGACCTTTAGAGCCAATAGAGCCAGGAAGAATGATGTGACTTAAGCCAGCAGCACGCTTGTCATCGGTAACAAGTAAACTGCCATAGCCATTGTCTGTAGCCCAACGGGTAACTTCATCGTTCTTGTCTTGCCAGCCTTTTGTCTTAAGCCATGTACTAAAGTTAGAAGCCTTATTAGCAAATACTTCTGTCTTAAGTTCTTCTGGCAGGTTACGCCATGAACCAACAATTTCCCCTGGAGTTAAATCTTCACCAGGCTTAGTAGTTGGTACAAATTCTTTTTCTGCTTTCTTAGTAAGAGTTAATGTCTTACCATAAGAGAGAATCTGGGCTGTCTTACCTTCGTTGTAACCAACGCGGAACACTGGGCGGTATGTCCAGTCTTTAAACAGCACTGTTTCAAACTCATCATTTTCAAGGGCAAGTACAAGTGTTTCGTAATCAATAGCCTTGACACGCTGCCATGTAGAACCCTTTTTGATTTCAACTTTCTTGCCAGCATTAACAGCATCAATCATGTCTGACTGGAGTTTGAGTGTGGCTTCGTTAAGAACATCAGCACGCTTAGCCGTAGGTAGAGATAAATCTTCAACAATGGCTCGCAATGTAACAATTGGTGCAACAGCAGGTTTGTTTGGTAGGAAATTTTCTTGACCTGGAATTATGCCAACAACTTCAAATTTAGTTCCTGCTGGGAGCAAAACTTCTTGTTCTGCAGCATAAAAATTATCTTCTTTAAATCCAGCGTAGGTAGCATTGATGTCTAAACCTTTAGTACCTTTAGGTAACTGTATTGTTACAATAGTATCTTTGGGTCTACCTTGACTGTCTGCTAATTTGTTAGCAAATTTTTCTGCGCTGCGGCGTTCTTTAGATGTAGATACAAAACCTTTTTCAGTAATGACATCGCCAATTTTTGCATTTAAAATATCTGGATTAGCAGTTCCACGATATACAACTGTATTTTGTTTAATAACGCTTCGCTGAATAGCATGTTTTAAATCGTTAATAGGAAAATCTTTTGCATACCCTTTAGCAAATTCGCCAGTTGGAAGTCCTCTTAAAACATTTTGAACACTTGTTCTTCCCAGTAAATCTTTACTGACATATCTTGCAATAGCATCAAATTCTACCTGAGGCATTTTTTCAATGATGCCTTCGGTGCCAATTTCATCGCCAGGTTTAGCAGTTGGCTTTTGTCCAAGGCGACCAGGTTTACCAGTCTTAGTTGGAATGTACTGCTCTACTGAGGCAATTACGCCACCCTGAGAGTAGCGGTCAGCAACTGACTTAACGCCTGAGGTAGAGATAGGGCGTGACTCATCTAAATTAAATTTAGTTGGAGAACCATGGTATGTAACCTTTGATTCTAAATCTGCTAACGCACCCATAAGAAGTCTGACTTCATCTTCAACGCGAAGTGGTTGCCCACCCTTTTCAGGCATTGGACCTTGACGGTCAATGAAACCTTTACGGCTATCAAGCAACTCACCGAGGCGTTGGTTAATGTGCTTGACCATCTGCTGAGATGTCATGTCATCGTTACGAAGTGCATCTACATAACGACCGACTTCATCTTTCAAAACATTTGAATCATCGGCACGACCAAGCAACACATTGATGTGGTCACCTAAGCGTGAGAAACCTGTCTTACGGTTATTGAAGAAGCGTACTGCTCCTTCTTTACCGTTGGCTAGGAACATACCTGGTAGGGCAAATCCCTTAGCAGCCATAGATAGTTGAGCCTCAGTTAAGTTACGAACTGTGTAGCCAAGGCGCATCAATACAGATGTCTTAAAGATGTCGTTAACTGTGTCAAGGGCAGCAAGTCCCTTTTGTCCACGCAACGCTAAATCTTGTGTGTCAATCCCTGAAAGTAATGTTTTAAGAGAACCTTCATGTGCATCAATTGCGTACTTAAGTTTACGCATGTCAGCAATAATAACCGTGTTGGCTGCTTCACGATTTAGAATCGGAGCAACAGCGTGTTGAATTGTGTCGCCTACAAAGTAAGAAATAAATCCTTGGTCTTTGTGTTTTTGAATTGCGTTAGCACGGCGAGAATCAAACAACTGGTACAGTTTATCAATTTCATCTTTTGAATACTTTGGGAATAAATGTGCAAGCGCTGTTTGTTCAGCCTTAACAATAACATCCATGCGCTCTGCTTCACTTGCGGCGGTAAGGTAATTGTCTGCTAGTTCACGACCCTTTAAACCAAAGGTGCGACCTGATAAATCATTAACTTCGCGCAAGAATGTATTAAACTCTTGGAATGAGTTACCATCGTTAACATTGAATACGCCACTTGGTAAATCTTCGCGGAAGTAATTAACAACTTTAATAACTGGATGAAGGCTGGTCTTTTGAAAAGTTTCAATTGATGGCTCGCCAAATGTGCGGGCTGATTGCTTCTGTGAAGCCTTAATTGATTTGCCTTTAGAAAAACCTGCTTCAAATCCGTACTTAAGTTGAGTACCGCCTGTTGCAACTTTATCCATTGCCATTGCATAACGAGCATCTGTAGCAATTAAATCTGTTACATAACTATTTATAGCAGCATTGTGAGTTTCAGATACAAGGATGTCGCCATCTAGTGCACCATTAAGTAATTGGCGTTCTGCATGTGAAGGACCATCAAGGAACTTCTCAAGAACTAAACCAGTCTGTGGGTCACGCTCAGCAAGTAAAGCCATAGCCTTTGTATTCTTACCAGTAATAGCGCTGAATACTTCACCAACTTCTTCAACGGTCTTAGCGCGACCAAAGAGAAATGCCATGGCATCAGGGTTGGTAACCTTCTTCTTTGCCCAGTAACCAGCCTGCTCAGCAGCATCGCTATTTGCTAAGAATTCTAAATCTTTAGCAGCACGACCTTCGCCTTTAACGCCTTGGGCAACAAGTTCATCAACCTTTTCAGGTGACATTGCTACTTTGCCAAATACAGCCTTGGCAATACGACCGTTAATCTGGTCATACATTGTTCCCTTAGAAACAATTACCGCACCTTTACCAAGGAATCCAGTAAATGTCAGTGGGTCAATAACGGTAGATGCAACTAAGTCGCCCATACCAGAAATGAATTTACCTGTGTATTGGTCTGAGAACGCAGCCTTACGGTCATTCTCATCAAACAAGTCAAAGCCTGCAGACATAAAACGCAGGTTATTTTCTGTCCAGTCTTGGAAGAAACCACTGCGTTCACCTTGATTTTTACCAGGTGATAACAATGAAAGCGTTGCTTGACCTAAAGAAATTTCTTCTTTGTTGGCTTCAACGCGCATCTTGTATGCATCGTAAGATTCGCCAGCATTTTTAAACTTGTTGTACATCAAAGGGGTATCAAGGATTCCCTTTTCAATAGCCTGGCGTGCAACGCCACCTAATTCATAAGACTTTTCGCCTACGGCAAGTACGCCCTTAACAGCAGCACGAATTGGAGTAGTTCCAATTTTACCAATGTCTTTGGCTATATTTAAACTGTCAACATACCAAGGGTCATCATTGGACATTGCAGTAGACAAGTCATGGTAAAGACCTGCGACTCCAGTGAAGTCTGCAACGCCTTTAGCCATCTTGCCAAGAGTGTTAAACCAACTCATCAGGTAGTCACTTGACTTCTAAGCCAGCGATAATAGTTACGAGTTGCGTTACTTGCCCCAGGCATCTCAGCAATACGGGCATAAACAGGAAGAAGGGCTGCTAACTTAGCAATATCTTCATCTGATTGTGCTGCAAGTCCTGCTGTTGATGCTAAAACTTCCATGCCAGCGCCTGGACCCAAGGCTGCACCCTCTGATGTTGGCTCATTTGGGTCACCCTTAAGTTCGCTAAGGGGAACGCGCTTCTCCGCGCCCATATTCATTACAGGTGCTCCACCGCTACGACCCTTAGGGAGCGATACACCTGACTTATTCATTGGTGCTGACGATTGCATTTCCATAAAATCTTGTGCGCGGTCAATACCAGCAACATATTGCACTGGTTGTCCTGCGCTACCTGAACCGCCTGTAGCGGATACTTCAAAATTGTTTGCTGCTTTTTCTGCCATTTGTTTTCCTTCGCTATAAGAGCGGTTGTTGGTGAGCAGTTTGAAATCGTGCTCAGGATTTTTTAATTACTTTGAACCGCGTGTACCTGATGGTTGCTTTGTTAACATCGTTACTGATGCCTTAGGCTTGCCACCCTTAGGTGCGCCTGTCTTAACTGGTGGCGCAATGTTTGCTTTTGCCATACCGCCCTGATTAGCAGGCTTTGAGCCTTTGCCAGGTTGGTTCTTTGGCTTTACTGGGTTTCCAAATGCCATGGTTTTCCTCCTCCCCTTAAATAGGTAGTCGCCGTGCGACAGTTGCTTGTAGGTTAGGTTCACCACGAGCACCAAGAGATGCCAATAGTGATTGAATGTCTGGTCTACCGCCTGGCGCAATCTGCCCTGCAGCGACTCCCTGCGTACGACCCGTAGGCGCTAAGCCTGGAGGTAGTTGTTCTTGCCCCGCACCCGCTGGAACCGCACCTGGTTGCCCCATTTGAGGACTTACTTCTGCAGGGGTAGCAGCGGGTGGGGGATTCTTAGGTGCCCATGCCTTTTGGATAGCATCTTCAATTGCTGTTCCCTTTTGGCGTTCGCTGATTACTGTAGAAAGTTTCATCAAAATGTCTGATGGGTCTTGTCCTTGTGAGGCAAGTGCTGGAATTGCTTGTGCATAAGAGGCAATAGCCTGTTTCATGGCATCGCGTAGTTCTTCTGTTTCGACTTTTTCTTCTTCTTGAGTTGCGTTGAAGTTAAATGGCATCTGACGGCGTAGGAAATCGCGTGAAATTAACTTATCTCCGCGTGCCTGTAGACCAAATACCAACGCACGGTTGGGGTCAAGCCCTGCCATCAAGCCATACTGCACATCAACGGTGTAATCACCATCAATATCTCGTGCTGGCTTGTACTTAATGTTGTACGGGGTACCGTTGAAGATACCTTCTAATGTCTTTTCTTTGTTACCAAAGATTTTTTCATCTGTCTTAAGTGCTAAAGCCATTAACTCTGTAAATGCGCGAGCAAACATTGAGTGTGCTGTCTTGATTTGTGTATCAAAACCACCCATAAGTGCTTGCACACCACGACCTGTAATGATTGAAGCATCTGAATTACCAGTACGAGACTCTGGATAGCGTGAACCTAAGCGTAATTCGCTTTCAAGAACATGCTGCTGTTGGAAAGTATTAGCAGGTAGTTCAAGCGGGACTCTGCGAATTTCGTTAGGCTTGCTGGAACGCATAATTGCATCTGGTCCAAGGGCTAACTCCTGTACATCCTGAGGCATCGCAATAGGTGCCTGTACTGATTTGGTTGCTGCTTCCAAAGAAAGCAGTGCGTAACGAGCCTTGGCAACCTGAATTGCTAGTACATCGTCAAACTGTCCACGCGACATGTCATCAATAGATGGTCGGCGTACAACACGAACCATACATTCACCCATTGGGTTAGGTGCACGGTCGAGAACTAGATTACTGCGTTGAGGTAAAAACAAAACATCTTGGTCTGCATCATGGAAACGCACAACCTCAGACATTGTTGATTGAGTATTCTTGTCATAAATCAAATGTGCAATCTCTGGATACTGCGACATCAGTTCCTGAGTTGGCTTATTGATGCGCTGAAAAAACATTGTGCAGCGACCAAAGCGGTCAATTACTGGGTATGAACCAATAGAATCAAAGAAACGAATTCGTGGCATCTGGGCATCGTAATCAATCTCAACCTGTGCAGGTACAAATCCGTAGGTTACATAACGGTCTGCAGCGTTAAACATCTGTGATTGTAAATCAGAGAAGTCAACAATGCCGTTAACAATTTCTTCACGCTTGTCTGCTTTTCTGCGTACTGCATCAGACACCATAGATGTTGAGTTACAGTTAAAGGCAGGCAAAGGAGCAATAGTTTCTGCTAAATCGCGGGCAGCAATATCCACCATATTCGCAACGATAGGATTTTCAAAAGGACCATCGGGGAATAAATCTGGGTAGACATCACGCATCCTGCCTTGACGAACCAAAAGAACTTGATTCATTCTTTGGTCACGGTCATCGTACATACGGCGATAACGGTCGTAGGTATCTTTGATTTCGTCAATAGATAGCGCCATGTTCACCTCCTACCTTTGTTATATTGTTATTAAGTCGGATAAAGAAATTACGGATTGCTGAGATTTGTCATACCGTGTATGGAACATAGATTGACGGGTATGATTGCGAGCATAAACATTTGCACTGTTAATACGGTCACGCACTGCTAGTTCTGTAAACCAGAAAGCCATAACGCAGTCAGTCTTTTGTGACTTAGGTGCATCGGGATACCAAGTAACTAATTGCTCAATAAGAGCCTTAAGCCCTTCCGATGAATGTGTAGAAGGAAACTCAATTAAGTTATTTCCTTCTTCATAGCCATGGAATAATGTGGTTAGAGATGCAACACCAAAGTCCGTGTCCCATTTATTTTGTCCTGTATGGTGTTCACGCAGTGTTGCACCTCTAGCCGATAGGTATTCCCGTACCTCACGGTCCTGAGTTAACATTGCTTGAAATGCATTTTTCTCTACACGCCACTCAGAAATATGATACTTGTCAGTCCAGTCTTTTATTAAAGTTCTGATGTCATCTGGTTTCATACCAGGTACATTCGACACATCTAATAGATAACGCTTCTGGGTATTGATGTCTAAAGCAATACAGACAGCAGCGGTGTAACCAGACATAGCAGGGTCCAGTCCAGCCACAACGACCAGACCATCCATTCCTTCATGTCGGTTGCCCGCCTTACCCTTTGGAATCAAACCAATGTTACGAGCGCCGTTGATGACACCCTTGATTGCTGCAGCGGGGAAAGCAGAATCTTCGTGAACCTGTTGCTGTTGGTAAACCATTGCCCACAAGTTCGGTGACATACGACCACGCTTTTTGTGAAGCGCCTCGCCATCCCATTTAGTATAGAGTCCTTGCGAATCGGGGATGCCTTTACCTGAGACGGGAGGCATATTGGTCTTGGGCCAAAGCGTTACCCAGTCCTTCTGGTCGTCTTTAAATTCTAAGACGGCAGGTTGTGCAAAGTAAGTCCAAGGAGATGTTTCATCTGGATAGCGCATAGGGTCGCGCAGTTCCGAATACAAGTCTCTTGGTCGAAGGCGCGTGCCAACGACAAGTAACTTACCCCCGTCATTATCAATACGGGACATAACTTCGGATTGAATCCAGTCAATCTGTTTTTCGTATTCATGGGCGTTGGTATGGTCAACACAGTCATCCATGATAATCAAGTCAGCACGAGCACCGTAGATATGTCCACGGATACCAATGGCTTGTACCGTTGGGTCCTTTTCACCAGAGTTACGAGCCTCTGACGATAGGTAAATAAGGTCCTGCTTCCACGAATCAGAATTCTTTTCGAACCCGCCTGGAGGTCCAAAGGCGAGATGTAGGTCCTGATAACGAGGATGGGTGAGTCTGTTCTTAATGGAGAGCAGGAACTTTTGCGCCATAGCCTGAGTCTTGGATACAACCAAGATACGGATGTTAGGGTTACGGCAAATCTGATAGAGCGCGTAGTTGACTGTAATGGTCGTAGACTTAGCGTGCTCAGGTGGGGTATTGACAATAATTAAATCTTTATCCCCAGGCTCATAGATGATGCTAGGGTGGACATCGGAGGGGGGTGTACCCTCCAGTAAATCAATCCAATGTTTTTGATGGGTAAAGACTTCTACCCCAAGATACTTAGATGAAAACTCTGGGAACGGTGGCACCTCAACGGTTCCAGATTGTAGTTCGCCACGGGCGGTCATAGACCGCACCTTGTCTATCTGGGTACGGAAGGTCTCATCGGTCTTACGGTAGTATTCGTAGGTCTTGACGGACCGACCGACAGCATCCATCGCCTTCTGGACGGAGTACCCCTCCATTAGAAATTCTATAATCTGCTTTTTAATAGCATCCGCATTTTTAGTTTGCGAGTTAACTCTTTTTGTTTCCATAGGCATAGTAGCGATTCCGCTTTATGTTAGAATCGCAGTTTATCCTTTCCTAACCGTAGGCTGTAGCCCTAGCGGAAGCCGTAGGTTAGGGCGTAATGTAGGGGCAGCCTTTGGGCTGCCAATGCTTAGCGGTAGGGCGTAATAACAGTAGCCCTACACTATAGTATTAGGTGTCCAGAGGACACTAATTGGACACTTTATTTAAATATATTTTTTGTTAGGTATGCCACTGGTATAAAAGCCCTGGTCAGAACCCCCTCCCCTATCAAACTTATGTGACTACATACATATATACCATGTCGCACGCATATTTAAAAACCCTGGGTTCGCTCACTGTCGTTCTCTCCCCTAATAAACACCTTGCCCGCTTTGCTGTCCCGCTTTGCTTGCCTGCTTGCTTGCTTTGCTTTGCGGGTTATCACTTAAGCCCGCGACTACTAATAAAGCGCGCCCTAATCGCGGGGGGCATCGGGGAAGCATGAGCGCGCTTGCTTGCTTGCCTGTCTCATTATGTAAGACGGCTAAGCGTGTGAGCGTGGCAATGTGATGTTCCTCACAATGTCCGAATTGCCCCTTAAGTCCTATTGACACGAGGCAAGGCGAGGCGATTAGATTCTCCTATCGCTTAAGACATAAGCGAACATGACAGGAGAAACGAACATGAATACAGCACCAAAGACACAAGCAAAGACAGGCAAGGCGGAGGCACTTTCAACATTGACCCGCGCCCTTGAACAGGCTCACGAACTCATCAAGGCAGAAACAGGCGCACCCCGCGCAACTATTCTAGTGACCCGCGCCCTTAAGGGTCGCAAGGGACATTTCACCCCGTTTACACCATGGCAGAACGGCGAGGAATCTTTCAACGAGATTGCTTTCAACCTTGAACATTTCACCACTGGCGAGGAGATTCTTTCAACCCTGCTCCACGAGGTAGCGCACTCAATGAATCACGCTAACGGTGTTCAAGATTGCTCCGCGAATCAATATCACAATTCTAAGTTCAAGTCTCAAGCCGAGGCGTTAGGGCTAGAAACTCACGAGATTAAGGGCAAGGGACACGCAAGCACCACGCTAACCGCCTTTGGTGCTAAGCGCTGGAGCAAGGCGCTTGCGATTCTAACCAAGGCGCTTGAACTCACCGCAACAGGCGAGGGCACAAGCGCCAAGCCTAAGGGCAGAAACACCAACCTAATCAAGGCGATGTGCGAATGTGAGAATGTAATCCGCCTAAGTCGCGGAGTGCTTGACTCTGGCGTGACCTGTAACCAATGCGAGGAGATGTTTAAGGAGGCGTAAGCCTCCCGCCCCCTGCCCGATAAGTCGGCGCGAGTTCAAGACTCACAGGGGGCACTAGCAAGGCGGGAAAGCCCCGCCTTGTGACTTAAGACAGGAGAAATAAAGATGAGCGTTTCATTACTTAAGACAGACGGAAAGTACTATCTCTACAAGAAAACCCAAGAGGGGCAAGACTCAAAGGGAACCAAGATTCTATTTACCATGAACGAACTGTATCTAGGCTCAATTTATTCAGGCGTAAGCGTGGGTTATGTGTCCGATGTAGATAACTTTGAAACAGCGGTAAGCGCAGCCGAGGAGGAGTTATTCCACCTCGCAAAGGAGGCATGACTTAAGACACAGCCCCGCGCTACAGGCTACGAGTTCGCAACTCAGCGGGGCACGATGTGAGCAGTATCACAAGCAAAATGCTTGACAGGCAAAGCGCGAGGCGATTCACTTACACCAAGCAAGAAACCAAGCGGGAAAATATCCCGTTAGGTATTAAGACAGGAGAAACGAAATGAACGAATCAACCGCGCAATTCGTGGAAGATTTTTTACTGGTTACAGATAATGACCGCGACTCATACGATGAAGCCCGCATCATAGTTCAGGAGAGAGAAACTCTCAGCGAGATAGCCGAGGAGTTTCAAGAACAGTTCGAGAGTTACATTCAGCAAGTCGCAGACCGCGAGCGCGAACTAGGGCACGAGGCTGGCGCTTTGCTTATCTCTCAGATGCTTATCGGCTGGGGCGATGATGCCTTTCGCGCTATTGCCCGCCACTACATGGAAAGTGTGGCTTAAGACATGAAAGAACTAATTGACCCGCAAGAATTGCGCGAACTTATCCAAGCAGAAGCAGAGTTCGTCTTTGAGAAAATGCGCGAGAACATAGGCGATGCTTACTGGCAAGGGCGATTGGACTCCCTCGCCTGGGCTAACCGCAACCTACCCAAACTTAAGACAGAACAGGAGGTGACAGCATGAAAATTACATTCAACCTATACAGCGGAAGCGGTTTTGAATCTAAAAACACACTCAGCGCAGAGGATTTCGCAGAGTTTCGCAAGTTAGCCGAGAGCCTTAAACAATCGGTAAGAATTGTGAGCGTGTCTTAATACAGATGTGAGCAAACTCACAGCCTCAATCCTTGAGAAGGCGCGGTGTTCATGGCACCATTGAGGCACAAGGTAAGGCACCCCGCCCCCTTAGAACAGGAGAAAATAAAGTGAAGCACCTAACAGGCAAGCAAGCGGTTATGACAGTAACGATTAAGTTAGAGGGTGACATAGAAACATTCTTTTTCTATGACTCAGCCAGTTACACCGAAGTAATCAACGCTATTAACAGCGCACAGAGAAGGGTGGCTTAAGACATGAAACTATCTAAGCGAGCACGCCAAGCACGAGCCTTGCTCATACTGGCAGGGCTACTAATTACAGGCTACGGCGTACAGTTTTACGCCACGCACCACCGAGTTTACGGCAACTGCCACACCACAGTAGACGGCAAAGTCTGCGACCTAATCCGCTGGGAGAAAAACTAATGAGCGAGTACGAGTACGAAGTAAAGTTTTACGGTAGCCAATGGGTAATAAATGTCTTGTGTTACCACGAAAACGATAGCGAAATGGGAGACAATGAAATTATTTCATGGGCTATCGCGGTGGCAGACCAAAACGGATTAACGATTCCAGAGTACGACTCAGTTTCAGTACTTAAGACAGGAGAATTACAATGACCAAGACTTATCGCCTAAGTATGCGACATGAATTTATTATTAAGACAGATGACATTCAAAAGGTGTTAAATGAATACGAGTTTCCAAACTTTGACTATGTGCTAAAGGATGAAGCGGAGTTCGTATACGGACAGAATACATGGACAGAGGTAACACCATGCGACTGCGACCAATGCGACTGTAAAAACATAGACGATGAAGGCAACACCTGCGAAGATTGCTTTAGAGATTGCTTGCCAACAGAAGGGGGCGAGTGATGTGCGGTGATTGCCTGCGACCATTGAACGAGTGCCACCATGGAGATTCAATTTCATGGAGCGAGTTAGCCGAACTAACCCACGCCACACAGGTTGAACGCTTTGGTTGGTGTTCATGCGAGGACACAGAACCGCACGAGTATCCATACCCTGATTGTATTAAGACACAAATGTGACCAACATCACATTGAAAATGCTTGACACCAACAAACCAAACCGATTAACTACGACTACCAACTACGACAGGAGAAACAAATGGCACTACCAGAGCACACACTTGAAGCACTAACCAACGGACACAACCACATGACTTTTGATGATGAAGGGCGCATGACAAGCGCAAGCGGGTCAGGCGTGGACTTGTATGTCCTAATCTCACTCATTGGCTGGATTAAGTTAGAACTTAAGACAGGAATGAAGATGACCAGACATGGAAGCACACTTGCTAAGGCTAACGAAATGCTGGGCACTAACTACAAGCGCAAGCAACAGGCACTTGACCACCTTGAGGCACTGCTATCCGTACTTAAGACAGAAGAAGAATGAACAGCACCGAACGCAAACAGATTCACACCATGATAAAGAGAGCAAGGTCACAAAGAAACGCCACTACCAATAACGAGGACTTTGATTACTGGCAGGGCATACTTGAACAGTGCGAAAACAAACTAACGACAGGAGAAAAGTAAATGCCAGAGTATCTAGTAGCACTATCGTCAGAACGATTGCTACGCATAACAGCAGCAGATGAAACAGAAGCACGCGAGAAGGCAGAAACAAAAGCAAACAGAGATGGCAACCATTGGTCAGCGCAGAGCGCATGGCTAACAAAGACAGGAGAAAAGTAAATGGAACTAGAGATAGGCGCTATGGAAAAATCCATAGTGGCATACGATAAAGACTTTACCTTTACATACGAAGGCAAAGAGTACCGAGTCATCGTACATTGGAGTGACATGGAAGGTTACTCAACTACATGGATAGATAGCGAAGGCAGATTCGATACATCACCTGACTGGATTGAGTCAATACCACGATTCAGCGCAGCCCTTGACAGATGCCAGCCACATACAAAGGTGGCAATATGACAGTCTTGATGGAGTGTGTGAGTTGTAAGACAACAGTTGTTAACCCAAGAATTATGAACTACATGCTTGAGATGTGTGACCCTTGTGAATTAAGACACAATGAACTGGCTAACCGAGCCATTGATACTTTCCTACATGAGAAGGCAGAGGCACAACTAGATGCTCAATTTAAAAATCATTCATCCACACGCTAGATTGTGGATAGTTACAGTAATAATTCTGGGACTAATCTTAGTTCTTAAGACACCAACTGGACAGCAGTTTGTGTCACCGCCACATGGCAAAGTAATTGCTTACTATCAGAACGACTATCAACACTATGCCATTGAACAACTGACCAAGAAAAACAACCTTGAGCAGTACCCTTGCCTCTATGAATTGTGGACTGAGGAATCTAACTGGCGACCGCTGGCAAAAAACAAAACCTCTAGTGCCACAGGAATCCCGCAGTTACTTAGCAGTACATGGAAGAACATCGGTCTTAAGCCAACATGGAACGGCTACGAGCAGGTAGATGCTGGACTCAAGTACATTGATAGACACTATGGCAAGGGTGGAATCTGCCGAGCATACGCACATCACTTAGCAAAGGGTTGGTATTAAGACATGAAAAATAATAGACCAGAGTTCCATAAGATAGTAAGCGAGAACTCTAGTAAGAACCGCTACAACAAGGGGCTAACAAGTTTCGTGTTGAAATACCGACCTAGCATCTGGTCACAGGCTGCTTGCCAAGGCATAGATACCGAGGTGTTCTACCCTCAGCAGGAGTTGTTCACCCGCGAGGAAGAAAAAATGTTTGAGCGGATGTGTACCGACTGTCCGATTATGATGGCTTGCCTTGAGTGGGGACTAGCCCATGAAAGATACGGGGTGTGGGGCGGAACCACACCACCCATGCGACACAAGATACGCCGACAGATTGGTTGGGGTTTGACAGAACCTAAGCATGGCGTTTAAGATTATCTGGTACACCAGCCCCTATGAAGGGGAAGCGTAGAGGTTGGTGTACATAGAAAAGCCCAGCGGTACTCTCCTGTCCTGCTGGGTTTCTCTATGTATTAAGTCAGATTACTTTTCTAATCCCAGTTCCATCGCAAGCATAAAGACTTCATCAGTTAAGTCATCAACAGTTCCATCATTATAGATAACATAATTAAACATATAGTTATCTAAAGCATGTTCACTTGTGTGTCCATTAGCAGCGCTATGGTTACGCCGATTGATACGCAACACAACACCACCAAGTTTCCTGATTGCCTCAGCCTCATTAGGAAAACGAACATCACTAATCACAACTCTATCTTCATAGTTTAATTCATCCATTAACATCTTTACCCACACTTTATCGCCAAACATTTTGCGACCAACCTCAGTACCCATCACCTGTAATAGACGGCGAACTTCTGGATTCTTTTTAGCAATCTCCCAGCCATAATCCTCTACAAAATCAGACACGCTAGTAATGCTATCCAACTTAGGGTTAAGAGTTAGTAACGCATGGCGTATTGGGTCAGCAAAAGAACGCCGTTTGTATTTGTAATTAAGACATAACAATTCAGCAACTGTATCTTTACCTGACTGTGCGTATCCACTTAATCCAATAATCATTTAACACCCCACCAAATACCAATGGCTAATGAGCCAAGGTAAATCTCAAAACATTTTAGATTCTTGTAGTGAACTGCGCCAATACAAAACATGCGCCAGTTCCATTCGTGTGTCACTATCATTCTTCACTCCTATCAGGTTTGCGGTATCTGCGGTTGTTCCATTGTGGCTGCTCGCCACCTAGTCTATCTTGTAACTTGGTAAGCGCACGAGATACACGCTTGCGTACTGCCTCATCACTAATTGAATACTCAATAGCCAAGGCATCTACATCAGTGCCACCATTGGCAAACCTACGATTCAACAGCAGGTTGTCTTGTTCGTTTAATTTCTTAAGACCGAAAGCCACATCACTTAACATAGCCTCACGATTCATACCTTCACTTGGCTTGCTTGAGGTAGAGATGAACTCATCTTTAGGCGCAGATGATACTGTCCATTGCTCATAGTTCCATACATCTTTGAGTAATTCTTGTAGCAATTCATGCGGGTAATAAAAAGCATCCGATGGTGATGACTTAGTTTTATACGCCCGCTCTTTAGCAGCATACTTCTGTGATTCATTATTAAATGTGCGCTTGAGTTTGAATACGAGTGAGTCTTGCCCTGCCCACTCCTCAATTTTGTGCCAATGTTCCAGCGCCCATAGGTTTAGGTGCTGGTACACATCGTCAACGGTAACTAAATGGCGATGGATACGCACACATCTAGTGGCAGATAGACGGGCAATTTTGTACACTTGCTCCCACAATAAATCTTTCTCGTCACTCATTCTTCAACTGCCTCATTGCCTCTAGTAAGTTATCAACTGTAATGAGAAACCCCTTGCTTTTATTCGGGGGAATGTTACAGGTAATCTCTCTGCCAAAGTTTTCTATTGCGTAGTGTACATGGTCAGTAGGTACCATCAGTACCCCCTTCTCCAATACGAACGCCCAGTACGCAGCCTCAGTTACCATCAAACCTGATGGCTCCCAAGATTCTGTCTTAAGAAACCAACACTCAACTTCTATGTATAGATTGTCGGTCTTGTTCCATTTTCTGTCCCGCTTAACTTCAATTGTCTTGCCACCCGTGAGTAGTTCTTCAACTAAAAACTCACCTTTCCTACCGTATCCAAAGTCTAGGTCGAACGATGAGTTCTTAGCCATGTATTAGCACGCCGACTCGCTTTCGCAAACCGTCTGCCCCTTCTGCTAGGTAGACATCGTTAACATCCTGACCCTCAGGCATGAACACAGGGAATACATTGTCTAGTTCTCTACTTAGATTCTTAGCCATTTCCCTGCCAGCGTTGTCTCCATCGCAGAGCAGAATTACTTTGTTCCAATCAGCAAGTACTCGTGAGTAAAAAGGTTTCCAGTTGTTAGCCCCTGGTAAACCAACAGCAGCGAAACCCGCTTGTGTTGCTACTACTGTGTCAAGTTCACCTTCACATACAACCAAGGTGTCATCGTCTTTGTTTAATGCGTTGATGTTAAAGATGTGAGTGGTTGCCCCAGGTCTTGACATGTACTTAGGTCCAGGAGTATCAGGACTTAAGGCACGAAAGCGTATGTCAATGGTTCCCGCTGGTGTTAGGTATGGGATAGACAACTTACCTATGTAAGGTTCGTGTCCTATCTCAGGATTCTTTACGAAGCCGAGGCGAAACATACGCGCTGTCACCTCTGTTATACCGCGACTCTCCAGATACGGAAGAATCTCCTCTAGGTTTTGAGCGTAACTCTCCGTTGCTCTCTCCAGTAATTCTCTCTGCGATTTGCTTAGCCTCATTAAAAGTAACTCCTTCTTTCTTCATAATGATTGAGTACACATCGCCAGCCATGTCGCAGCCGAAGCATCTGAACCCACCGTTTTGTGTATTAAGACGGGCTGACTTAACTCTATCACCGTGGAACGCACAGCGCACAGTTACCCAACCTCGCTTGCCTTGAGGTATATCAAAGCCGTAATGTTCTAATACTTTTCCCAAGTCATGCTTAGAGTTTTGCAAGAGCATCACTAAGCCTTTGAACTACATAGGATTCCTCAATGCCCTTGTTAGATGCCTTGATAATTACCAATGGCGTAGGTGCCACCTTCAACTTCTTAGCAATGCGATAGTTCTCAGCCTCAACTAGAGCCTCACGAATCCACCCAGACAAATCAATCTTGCCATCCCTGCGTGGAGCCTTGGCTTCTATAACATAGATGTCGTTTACTGTCTTAAGAAAGACATCACCTATGTCATTGCGACCAGCACGAGGTAAGCGTTGAGCATCGTATTCTTTTTCCACTAGGTGGTCAGCCAAATCAATCTCAAAGGCTGCACCTCTACGCTTATTACTTGCTTGCTGGGTTACCATTTTGTACCTCCGCTGCTTGTGCTGCTTGCCAGTACAGTGCGTAAAAGTTTTCATCATAAGCAAAACGCTTCATGTGCTTGGCAATAGCACCAGTGTGTGCGTGTACTGGCACACCTGCTGCCTTTAGTTTGCGAAAGAACACAATGTCCTCGCCTACAAACTTCTCGCCCACATTCTCAATCTCTGCAAACATAGACTGGTCTGGAAACTTCTGTCTTAATGCAGGAACTACAGACTTGTGCATCAATGTAAGCCCAAGCCCAGCACAATCAACCTTAATCACTTGGTCTTTAGGTAGTGGATGTTTGTACTTAATCTCAAACTCGTTGGCACCTTCATCAAACAAGGCAGGCATAGGCTGCATCAATGATGACTCCATCTGCTTAGAGATAAAGTACACACCGCTTACAACTGGGCGAGCAATCTTATCTGCTGTATTCCACAGTAGTTCAAGGATGTCAAGGGTTAGCACGATGTCTGAGTCAACCCATAGCAACCAGTCTGTCTTAATACTATCTGCCCACATGTCGAACAAGGCTTGGCGTTGGCGACCAATCTGATTACCCTGTACACGCACCGCGTTGTGGATACCAATGCCACGAGTAGGTGCTGTGATAGTGGTGTACATCAAACCTTCGGTGAACTTACCGTCAGTTAATCCGTTGTCGCACCAACCAATTGATAATGTTTCTTTAGAACTGTGTGCCATCCATAGCCTCGCTCTCATCAATAACTGTTAGGGCGTTCTCGCCCATCTCTTTAAAAGATTCTGCTAAATTTATTAAACCTACTGCAACTTCTTCAATACATTCAGGACCGTGGTTCTCCTGTAAGTGTTTAGCAAACTGGCTGACATAATCAGCAAATTGAATAGCCTCTAACCAAATAGTATTTGGGTCATAAATCTGCCGTGATGCTTCATTTACTTGTTCAAGTACATTAGGCAACTCAGCAATGATAATGTCCTTAACTTCCTGAGGTACCTTCAACCTGCTTAGCACTGCTTCCATTCGCTCTGGTGTAAGCAACAATTCCTCCGTCAATGTAAGACTGGTATTCTTCTTCCGTAAGGTCTTGGAACCGACCAGTTTCTTTATTCTTCCAAACAATTGCCCTCCAACCAGCGGTGTATGTAAGTGCGCGTGGCATCAACATGAGTTGTGCCTTAATGTCTGTTGCAAAACGCTCTGTCTTAATAACGAACTCGTCTCCAACTCCTGAGGCTGGTACTTCACCAAAATTTTCTGCAACTGATAACTCCCAAGGACTATCTAGTTTTTCTATTAACATTCCACCCATTTTATTCTCCTAAGGTTGTCCAACATCTAATACCTGCATACTTGCGGGGTCGTATGAAAGCCAAACTGGTGTGCCTCCATTGGCATCGGCAGGTCCGTAACGATTCTTTACAGCACACACACCCATCGTTGACATCTGGTTAATAACCGTAAGGATTAACGAAGGAGTCTGGGCTACCTTGCCATGCAGTGCTCGTTGTGGGGGGCAAGGGTTACCAGCGACACCCTCCGATGTGTGGTGACAAACCACTACTGCAGCGCCAGTTTCCCTTGCCCACCATTTAAGTTCCTTCATTAGAGTACGCAACCCGCCAAATTCATCTTGCGACTCCATCGTTACATCAACGGCGTTGTCTAATACAATCAAACGCACATCTTCACCAAGGCGCTCTCTGGTTGCGAGTACGGCATCCTCAATATCTTTAAGCGTAGGTGATGAATCAAACTCCCAATAGATGTGGTCAGCAGGCTTGAGCATTTGTGCTGCCCAATCTCTGTCCATTTCCATTAGAGGTTCGACTTCTGCCTGTTGCTTCCCAGTCAACAAAGCAAGAAGTCTAAGACTCATTGTGTGTGAATGTGTATCAGCGCTGATGTATAGCGTAGGAACTTTTGCCCGAACTGCCAAGGACAGAGCAAGCGTTGACTTGCCTGCCCCTGGCGGTCCAGCAATCATGCTTACCTCGCCGTAACGGATTGCTATTTGTTGAGCAGCAAGCGAGTGCCACACAACAGGAAGTGTTGCACCCCCTTGTGATGCTGTCTTGATAGCACGGCTGAGTAGGCGCATCTGTTATGCAGGTACCTTATTTTGGCAAGCCTGTCCCTGAGGCTTAGGACATGCATAAAACGCCTTGTATGGGCGACCTGTAGCCTTAGCAATACCTGCTGGTACATGGCGCATAGTTCCACTACCGCATGAGCACTCAGGCACGGCGCGGGTAGGTGTGTATCCTGCTGGCGCAGGGGCAGCAACTGGTGCTGGGTATGACGGAGCAACTGCTGCTACTGGTGTGTGGCTAACAACTTCTGGCTTAAGACCACCATTAGTTAGAGCACAGATAGCATCAATGGTTGATTCTAAATCAGCAATTGATGCAATGCGTAGTGTTAAGCCATCAAGTGCTGCATCTAGTTCAGCATCTGATGTTGCGCGGATGTTTAGTAAAGAACCCTTAGGTGTCTTTACATTGATTTGGTACAGCGGTTCAGTCATTTGGTTCTCCTATAGGTATCTCTGGATAAAGGTGTGAGTCTTTGCCACCCACTGCATAACATGAAGAATTTACGGAGCATGTGCCACACATAAACCCTGTTGATGGAATAAAGATTTTGTTACTTACTGCTATCTCAAAACCCTTAGCCCATGAGCCGAGGCGTGCCTCAGTAAAGCGCTCAAGACTAACAGGAGCAGTTAATTCTCCTGTGCGTGCCATGAAATAACTGCCAAGTTGTGGGCGAATACCAAAAGTTTTCTCCACAAGGACTGCATAGATACCAAGTTGTGTCTGGGACTTAGGTTCAGCCCCTGTCTTAATATCTACAATTACCAACTCGCCAGTAGGCGCAACCATTATGCGGTCAAGGAACGCTTTAATGTTTACGCCGTTGATTTGTTGATTCATTTCAGTTTCAATAGCGGGTATGCCAGCGGGGGTTTCCCAAATGTGCCATCCACTATCTTCACGGAACTGCATCCATGATTCCACCATGCGTGGACCTGCAGCCAACCACCATTCAGCATCTTCCTTATTAGGAAAAGCCTTGGTAGCACGACCACCAGCACGCCAAGGCATACCGTTGTCCACCATCTTGTAGTTATGTTCCCATCGTTCTATGAACATAGCAGTTGGGTCGAAACCCTCAGGCTTGATGTCATAGATTTCTGTGCACTCATGTACAGCCTTACCACCAGCAAGCCAGTAGGAAGGTGACTCTGCTACATTTTGTACACGAGTAAGGTAGTACTGCCATCCGCACCCAAGCCATGTTGACATGGCGGAGTGAGAGATGTAGTTCTTCCCTGTGATTTGTTCAAGTGTCATTGTTTCTCCTTCAATAGAGGAGATTACTACACAATGTCTGCTCTATTCTGCGACACGCCGAGGTGAATAACACACATGTAATTCAATTTGTGTGTACACTGCTGTTCGTGTTGAACAGATTAAGTAGAGGACTAGCGAGGCTTCAAAGCCGAGCGGTGCTTAAGGATACAAGAATTGATTTGCGTAGCCTTGGTCCTATCCATGTGTGCTCTTGTGGCTCCCGCTTATTTAAAGTGGGATGTATGTTTGAAGATGGTGAAATTAGTATGTGGTTTGTAAACGCAGAGTGTGCTGAGTGTGATGCACTTGTTACTGTGCCTACTCCAGTGGATGCCATCGCATGAAAATAATTATTTTTTCTGTTGCTTTAATTGTCAGCAATCTTTTAATGTTTAGATTTGGCTTTATTTACGGTATTAAGACAGAACAACGAGCACGCCTTCGCCGTCTTAATTCATTGAAGAAATTATTAAATGGCAAAGTATGACTACAAGTGCTCTGTATGCGGTGGCGTTCAAGAGATAGATAAACCGATGGGCAGTGACTGGTCACCTTCTTGTTGCGGTGAGGTTATGACTCAGATTTACTCAGCCGTACCAGTTAAGTTCAATGGTAGTGGCTTCTACTCAACAGGCGGATAAAGCAAAAAAGCCCCCCCGCATAAAGCGAGGGGCTAATCTGTTAGGTTACTAAAGGTTACTTCTTGGTTGGGAATGAATCCTTTGGGTTTGCCCAACGCATTAGGATAGGCAAGACAGATGCAATACCAGCCTTAACATAATCAGAAGGAGATGTTGCTCCCACTGCATAGGCTGTTGTCGCACCAGCAACAAAGGCACGAATGTATGTGCCAGCAATACTTGAGATTTGTTCTTTTAATTTAGAGGACATTACTTACTCCATTTCGGTCTGCCAAAGCCCACAATAGTAGCCGTGAGTTTGCGCTTATTGTCTTTTTTGTAGGCACGGATACGCTCCGCCACCTCACCACCATTGGCTTGTGAACCTTTGGTTTTCTTTTCTGGAACTGTGTTGCCTTCAACGGTAGTCACTGTGCCATCGAGATTATCTTTAACCACGATGCCAACATGCTCTATCTTGGCTCCGCCTTTAACAAAGTCAAAGAACACAATGTCGCCAGGCTGAGGCGATGCTGTCTCAGCATTGCTCCAAGCACCGATTCCTTTAAATGCTTCGGCTCCGCCAGGAGTCCATACCACATTAGGAATCTTTACCTTTGCTTGGTTGGCACACCACATTACGAATGAGCCACACCAAGGTTGTAGGTCATGCTTAGTAAACTTGCCATACTTGGTTTCGTTTGTTCTTGGTCCTTCTACGGTACCAATTTCAGCGCGTGCTGCCATAATGAAATCATCTTGCTTGCTCATCAATTCTCGCTTTCATAACTTCAACATCAATTTTTATTTGTTGTTGGTTTTCAATTAGTTGGTCAACTTTATTTATTAAGCCAGTATGCCCATCGTTATACAAAGCGTATTCAATTCTGTTTAACTTATCTTTAAGTTCTTCTGTGTACTTTAAGATAGTGTGTCTTGCTATCATTCCCAAGCCAGCAAGCAACGCAACAATAACAAAGAAATAAGAATAGACAATGGTGGCTGTATCAGATGACATTGGCAGGGTTCCCCTTATACGACAGTGCGAGCGATGATTTGGCAGATGCCACCAAATCCTGAGTAGTTACGAGCAGATGGTGTTGCGCGAGTAAATGTAATTTGTTCAATCACACACTCAATAGGTTCTCCACCTGCGGTGAAGTCCTGAACAATGATTGTCGCACCTATGCTTTCAACTGATTCAAGTGCAAACAAACGCTCACGAGCATAGCCTTCGTAACCAATGATGTTGCCAGTCTTATCTGTTTCACGGTCAAACATAAAGATAGGAATTTGTAGCACACGAGCACGGGTAGGTGAAGGCAAAGCCTTGACTGCTAAACCTACTACCACTGGTCCAGTAGTTGCATCTGTTGTGTTCTTGTACAACTCTAGTTTAAACGCAGCATCTGGTCCAATGTTTGGGTAAGAGTTTGCTAAGTCAATATCAGCAGCGGTGCTGTTGCCTTGAAGAATTGTTGTAATAATTTCATCAGAAGAAACATTCATTTTGTACACTCCGATGTCGCCGTTGGCTTCATCTCCTACAGTACGAACACGCACACGCTTCCATGCTTTGTTTTCCATGGTGTCGTAACGAATCTTGCCATTACGAATTACGCCTGTGTCTACTAAATCTGTTGCGTGTTGTAGCCAGATACCAGAACCATTGACGGCAAAGGCAACTTGATTGTTTTCTCCAACAATACGCACTGCTTGAACTGTTCCAGTTACGGCATCAGCAAAAGCATCTGTTGCTCGTGCATACACACCTGTGGATATAGGCTGTGCATAACCTGACAGGGTAATAGGTTGACCTAAGTTAATTCGTGTTGTGCCTGAGTTGCTGTTTACTTGATTGGTATTGCCCGCCCAGATGTACGAGTCACGACCTTCAAAGTCATAGACACCGTTCTCATTGTGGAATACCAATGGTCCGTAAGTCATGTCACCGTTCTGGTCTAAGGTTGCAATGCGAGCGCCCTTGTTTGTTCCGACCATAAGGTATGTGCCAAGATATGTGTATAAAGACAGAACTCTCTCGCCTCGTGGCAAAACTGCAGCGGTAATAATAGTACCCAAAGCACCAGTGTTATCTACTTGTAACTTAAAGATAGAGGAATGGTCGCCAGCATACCCACCTAAATAGATTGCGTTAGAGCCTTCTGTTACGGCGCTCCAATTCCACAAAGCAGGCATAACCGTTGAGCCATTGATAAGTTTTCCTTGCGAAGCGGTTATCGCTGGTTTAATTTGAACAACAGGTGCACTACCATGGCTTAAAAATGTAAGTTCATAGGCTGAGTAAGTTCCATCAGTAAATCCAAACCCAGCAATAACTCTGCTCTTAACATACTTAATTGCTACATGGTCTGCTGTTAATCCATCGTATCCGTAATGTTTATGTACCGTGCCATCGGATAGTTTGACATCATAGATGCCAGCAGTTGTAGCCACATACATATATGTACCATCTGATGTGGTAGCAAGGATTGTTTCATTACTAAATGATGACCAGTTAACAAGGGCAGTAGATGTACCAGCGGTAGTAATCTTGTACATAGCAGTTGTCTGTGATGTGCGTACACTCAGGTCAGTGGCTACAAGAAAAGGAACTCCTGCATCGGTGCCACCAGAATCAACTTTACATTTACCAGTAAAAGTTTGAACACGAGTTGTCTTTCTCAGTAGAGTAATCTGCCCAGGTGTCCAGACATCTATGCCATAGGAATCTTTGAAACGAAAACGAACTTCGTTGTCATTGCCTTCCAATGGTTCGGTAAAGTTAATGCCTTCGCCATAGTGCCAAGAGGATTGTGCCCGTGTCCAGTATCCTGAACCACCAAGGGTGTGTTCTCCTGGGTCACGCATCTGGTCTACCCGCTGAGAACGAAACTCTGCTGTTTGCCGCTTGTATGGTGTGTTGTCTGTAACAGCCATAATAAATGGCAGACCAGCAATAGCCACATCAAAGGCGTTAGCATTTAAGTCATAATATGTAGACAAGCGCCCCGATAAATCAATTATCGTGCGCTCGGTAATGTCGGGTGCGCGTGATACCACTATGACTCCTTAGTTATTCGGTTGGTAGTACTAATTCATCCCAGGATAATGTTGTTTCATTCCAAACATAAGGCTTCTCATCTCTTGGATAAGGAACTGGTGCTTGCCACTTAGCATCAACATCTAATGTCCAAGATGGATAAGGCTGAGGCGTAAAGAAGTGGTCAGCAATTGGGTCGTAAGACATTCCAATGCCAGCATAATTCTTGCGGAATGTAGCATTGTAAGAAGTTTGAACCCAACGAG
>Ga0214921_10001698_pt1 | contig 37054 bp, 36 predicted proteins | sample LL1505_MetaG_FD_177992 | JGI IMG/M metagenome (GOLD analysis project Ga0214921, IMG submission 177992) | Freshwater microbial communities from Lake Lanier, Atlanta, Georgia, United States - LL-1505 | ecosystem: Environmental > Aquatic > Freshwater > Lake | place: USA: Georgia | collected...
AATTAGTGGGAAAACGGGGTATACGGGACCTACGGGTGTGACTGGACCTCAGGGTGTTCAGGGTTCGGATGGATCGGCTGTGAATACAGGGGCGACCGGTACCACGGGTTCAACCGGTGCGACGGGTCCTCAAGGTGTCCCAGGATCGGCTGTGAATACGGGAGCGACCGGTACCACAGGACCAACCGGGGTGATGGGTTTCCAGGGATTTCAGGGAATTGATGGTTCGGCGACGAATACAGGTGCGACGGGTCCAACAGGACCTGGTACGGTATTAACGAATGGAACGTTGTGTGGTGACTATCTGGTGTGGAGTTCTACACTGCAAAACTGGGTCGTGCAATCGAACAACGTAACGCTGGGAGGAAATGCAGGATGCAATAACCAGGGAACGGGGTCTGTCGCGATCGGTTACAATGCAGGAAATTCATCCCAGGGAACCAACGCCATCGCTATCGGACCCAAGGCAGGTGTGACCAACCAGCCAGCCAACAGCATTGTGTTGAATGCAAGTTCCACAGCCTTGAATCCGACGACATCGGGGATGTTTGTGAATCCGGTGCGTGGTGTGACGGACAATTCGTACACGGGATCGAATATCATGTACAATACGGTGACGAATGAAGTGTTTTACAACACCACCAACCCTATTATTGGAGGTTCGTTGCAGATCGTGGGTGGTTCCGTGGACTTTTCGACAACGTCGAATGTCAACTTTCATTCACCCAGCACGGGTGCAAGTACATCCACGTTGAGCCCTGTCACCCTTTCTGCATCGAATCTTTTCCCGGCTTACATTTCTTCGTCCGTCACGGTGGCCGCCGGCAATATTAGTCCGAATGTTTATTTTTGGAACAATTGTACACAGTACCTTCTGACCATCACGGTCACCGCTGGAAATTCCGATCTCTCCGTCTCTGGTAATTCCATGGGCAACATCTACTGTGCGAATATCACCAATGCGGCGTACAACTACGTCTCGATTTCGGCGACCACCTCGCCGTCCATTATGGTGCAAGTCAGTGGATCGTTTGGTACCGGCAATACTCCTTATTTTTATATTCAAAACTGTGGAAACACTTCCTATACCTACAAGTATTCTCTTATTCCTCTCCAAGTATAAATTAAGTGTGTGGTGTGATTGATTGATGAAGAAAATTGTAAAAAAGAAAAAACAAATAAATCTTGATTTGTTTTTTTTGGCTGATTTTTCTTGTTAAAGCGAGTAGACCTGAAAATTGTTGTTCTCGATCCATTGAGGATCTTCAAGGATGTGAGACGTCATCACTACGCTGAGGTTGGGGCGTTGTTCTAAAATATCATGAATCCATCGGAGAACCCCTTTTCTGGAGGTATGATCGAGGCTTGCAAAGGGTTCGTCGATGAGGATTAACTTGGTCGTCTCGGGTACCGAAAGTAAGGAACGTGCCAGGATGATGATTTTTTGTTGCCCCTTGGATAGGGATTTACCATCGACACCACACGAACGGTTCAAGATGTTGTGGTTGTTAGTAGTAGATGTCGTCGTCGTCGATGTTGTTTTCTGTTCGGCGAGGATATGCAGCAAAGAATATTTTTCCAGCGTCTCGATAATTTGTGCGTTTTGAATCGTCGTGCCGTGTCGAATACGGATGTTTTCTTCAATCGTTTTCTCAAACATTGGCGTATCCTGATGGATATAGAGTATACTCTGTCTCATCTCTCGGACGTTTAACTCTTGTAAAGGTATATCATTGATGCGGATACTTCCAGAAGAGGGTTCATAAAACCTCATCATCAATCGTAACAACGTGGATTTACCGCGACCCGACGGCCCTTGCAAGATCCATTTAGAACCGGGTTGAATGGTCCAATTCATTCCCGTAAGAACAGGAGGAGAATCTTCTTTGTAAGAAAAGGAGAGGTCTCGAAACTCGATACGCCACAAGGATTCAGAAAAGGGAGAAGAGGTTGCAGCAGACAATAAAGTAGAGTTTCCGAGGGAAGCACCAGATTTATCGACCATTTCAAGAAAGGCGTGGTAAAAAACCTGAACAGAAGTATAGACGTTGATATAATACGTAGACCGTGTGATGAACGCGTACAAGACGCCAAGAAACGATGTGATGACGACAACGTAGGTGCGAAAAATATGGGGATCGGGGCGGGATCGGTATAGAACGAATCCGGCGAGGATAAAGATGATGATATTCCATGTTTGCATGATGGAAAAAATTTGATTGGAGAGAGTGGCCGATTGTGTAAAATGTTGGTGAAGAACTTCCTCGCGATCGTTATTTTCTCGAATTTTGTCTGCCAACAGATTGTAGGCCATGATTTGATCGACTTGCATCATATCTTCCCCAATTTTCGTGTTGCTTTGGAGGGTCATTTCGGATCGTTTCAAACATTTTTCGGCAAGTTGTTTCACCGTGTCTGATTTGGTGAGAAACCATAGGGTACCGACAAATCCAAGAAGAAGAATCATTCCTGTTCGCCACTCGGTTCCTACATACGTAATGACGATCATGGCATAACTGATCAATCCAGGGGCAAGGTTGATGATATTGTCCGATAAATAACGGATTTCTCGTGGGAGGTAATTGATGATGGTGATCAATTCTCCCATGCGGATACTCTTTACATTGGTTTCCATAAGTTCCAACATGCGGTTGTACATCATGGTTCGTATCATGGTAAATTGAGCGACGGGCAGGATGGCATCAAACAAGTTTTTGAAATAACAAATGACGATGAATACAAATAATAACAGACATAGGTACAATGCAGATTTTTCAAGGTTTTCTTTATTGGGTGGTGATACCAGTAGAGTTTTTTCTATAAGAGAGGTGACTGTGCTTGGAATGATTATGGTTTGAAGAATATACATGATGATAATGAGGAAAACATACAAACCTACAAAGAGTTTATATTTTTGAAGAAAGGGAATATAAATGTCATTCACAATGGCTTTCATCGTCGTCATGTTTTTTTGGTTTGTTGTTTCTGTTGTTTCCATTTATTCTTTGTTATAAATAATGTAATTTCTTTTTGAAAAAAAAATTGATGTTGATTTCGTAAAAATCATTCCGTAAAACACAATTCATGGACCAAGTGACATTAACCACAAAATTCAGCCGCGCCATGTCGACGTTGTACGAGATCCTTATTGAGAATCGTGGATATGAATCCATGAATCGTATCCTGATGGCCGGAGAGGTGGTTAATGGCAGTCATGAGGAGGATTCATCCACGTTGACCGATAAAAAGAAAGATATGGATGGTAATGGGGAAACCAATTTTCCTCAGGTGTTTCCGACGGTTTTTCTTGCCACGTCCAAGAAAAAAAAGAAATCCAACCCTGCCAATAACACCCTCATCTTTTTATGCCGTGCCGAGAAACTTAATATCGATGGTGTCAAAGAAATGATCCGTTTGCTCGACACCTACCGCATCAAACGCGGCATTCTTGTGTACCAAAACTCCATTACGTCGTCTGCCAAGAAAACACTCGACCTCTTGGATTCCTATGATATTGAACTCTTTGCCGTTCATGAACTCCAATACAATATCACCAAACACATGTACTATTGCAAACACGAAAAAGTCCTTGACCCACAAGAACTTGGAACCCTTCAAAACCAGACCGCAAAATTTCCCAAGATCCTCTCCTCCGACCCCATTGTTCGTTTCTTTGGATTCCATAAAAACGACATCCTCCGCATCCACCGACGCGATGGCACCATTGTCTATCGCATTGTACGGTAGTTAATTTAAACATATGTTTCCATTGTTGTTTAAAACATATAAACATATGAAGGAGATTATCACGCTTCATCAATTAAAGACCATTTCATCTTCACGTGATTACATTTTGCTTGATTTTTCAGCAAAATGGTGTGGACCGTGTAAAAAGCTTTCCGAATGGTTAGAGTTTGTGGAAGCGGACATGACGGCCATTGAGATTGTACGATGCGATGTGGACAAGGCCGATGATGAAATATTGCAAACATACCCTGTAGAGTGTCTTCCCACTGTTTTCTTTCTCCGATCGGAGGATCTTGCCGTGATGAACGTTGTGCCTGGATTCGATCTGCCAAAAATCAAGGAAACAATGAATTCTTTCATGTCGTCGTCGTCGTCGTCGTGACGATGGAGTAATTCTGGATAAGGAGTGCGGTTTCCCACGCTGCGTCGTTTCCACAAAAACGATTCCAAAAATAAGGGGAAAAACATAGTTCCCAGGTTCGTTCTTTTCGATCTTCATTATGAAAAAGTGGGTTCATCGGTATCTCGGAAGAACAGATCTGCAAGTTTATATTTTCCCCCTCCATGATAGGATCCATTGTTATGGAGTAAAAACACGTTATACTGGGTGCCCATACCACATGAACGACCATTATGTTATTTTCCACGACTTTTTCTTCTTCTTCTACACAATCCACGACATAATCTTGTAGATAAACACTTGGAATGATTCCCAATGTTGCCTCTGCAAATGCTGAAGACATGTAACGAACTGTCTTGTTAAAGAAAATCGGACAAGAATCGTGGTCTTGGGTCCACCACTCGAGGGCAGCAATGGGAGATATTTTGCGGGCTTGCAGAACCATCTCGACGGCATCTGTGCATCCTTTGCAAAAATAATGGATACGATCCTGGAGCATACACTCGTGGACGTTGACACAGTATTTATCGCATGTGCGTGTATCTCCCGTCCGGTGTCGCACACTGCATTCCGAATCGATGAGCGTGTTGGCCTGAAATTCCGAGGCTTTGGCGCTCTTGCTGCACCAGGAAAGCATGGGGAGGTTAGTGACTTGACTTTCTTCGCAGATAAATCCCACGGTATTCCACTTTTCCTGAAATCGAGATGGGAACATTCTCATGATATTGGTAAACATCCACATTTGTTTTTGTGCTAAACTCAATGACGACGATGCCGTGGCCGTCATTGCCGTCATGAGGAGGAGGATGCATGATCGTTGGCACCAACTCGTTTTCTTCATTCTCTTTTTTTTTTCGATAGATAGATATCGTATCGTAAATATCGTACTAAATTTTAAATTTAGGTAAATTAAAAATAAATATATAAAATTCATCAAAAAAATTTTTATGACAACCGGGAGCCATGGAGTTGTTGCTGAATAAAGGCATCGATGGATTCTTCCGTGTAAGGACGGTTAACTTCTCCTTGTTGTGTGGAGGAGGAGTTTGAAATATTCGAGAAATAGAAAAGGGTTGGGTATCCGTCGATATGATACGTCTGATAAACAATGCGTGCCAATGGATTCGTGGGACAAATCGTATAAAAACGGAAACTAATTCCATTCGGGGTGGTGCTGTTGTCATAACGTTTTACCAGACGGTCCCACGCGTGATGCATCCTTTGACAATGTCCACATCCTTTGCTGTAGGCCAATAAAAAGATCAAGGAGGAGGAAGAAGCATCCGTCTCGAGTTGAGACATGTTGGAGAGTTCCTGATCCGAACTCCAATTCGCCTGATAATGACGACGATAGTATTCTTCTCCTTCACCAGGTTCATATTTTTCTTGTTTTCCACTCATGGTCACCACGACTCCGGCAGGTTTTCGAGAGTAGTAATATACAATCCCTGTAAGTAACAAAACCATACCCACCAACGCAATGCCCACGATCCATTTTTTGCGGTTTATTATGCGTTGTTCTTTTTTAACAGTCGTCATAGTCGTTCGTCCTATTTAATGAATGAATCAATACTTGGAAATAAATAAATAAAAAAAAATCAGGCAATTTTTTTTTTTTAATTGGTCAATCAATCAATCATTAGATTTTAATGTTCCATTCTCGGGACAGGATCGAAAAACGTGTTCGAAAATGTTGTTTATCATTGGTGGTAAAGTTTCCTTGGGGATGATGAATCTTTTGAAAGAGATCCTTGATACGAAACCGTACCAGGGGACGATAAAATGAAGTGAACGTTTGTAGGTTTGTGCCATGTTTCTTCTTGATCAAGAAATCGTTTTCATGACGGTATTTTTGTAAAAGGCGGTTTCTTTTTTTAATCACCATATCGATAAGATCATTAAGAGGCCCGTGACACGGTGCACCCATGTTCGTGGGGATATGAAACATAAACAACCTCGGATGCGTTTTGGTAATGTTCATGACTTTTTGCACTCTGTCTTCGAGATATTTCCTGACATGTGGATCCAAATTATCAATATCAAAATGTTTCATAATGACCGCAATGCTTATCAGTACCTCATTCCGCACTTCTTGTAAACGTGGTGGTAGGTTGGCGAATCCCATCGTTCCAAACGACATGGACATAATGGTCGGAATGGTGTTCGGATCCATTAACGCTGTTTCGTGATTTGTCGTTGGTCCTGCAATCATGTTTGGTGAATTACTTTTCACAGAGATTGGAATAATACCCTGATTATGATTATTTTGTTGCTGATGATTTCGTAATACCTCGTCACTCATCGCGCCAACAATCATCTTGTACCTCGTCATTGGATTGTCCGGTGTCGTGGAGGTAATGGACGACGGTGGTGGCAGATGAGTCGCTTGTACATCCAGAGATGCTTTCGGAAGTACCTTGGCCACCTCGGACAACCGAACAAATGGACTCACAGGAATCGCTTTCCTGTCCGAAACAAACTGTTTCTGCATCATCATTACATCCACCCCGCAACTACCCACGCCACAATTTTTGTCGTTTCTACCATTCATTAATTTCTTTCTCTTTGTTTAAATATTTAAATCAAAAAAATTTAATTGTGACCACCAATCCAAAGAGTAGGAGGCAATAGATGGAGTGGGGAGGGGCCGATGGCAGTGTGGATATTCAGGTATTTGCGTTCTGCAATAAATAAATACTCCTTGGAAGAAATCTCTTCTTCTTTGACCTCTGTGCATAATGTGAATGAAATCGATCCGCAGTTCCTGGACCATACATGAACATACCAATCCATAAATTCTTCTCCAAATAGTTTTGCAGCCGATCCTGAAAGATCATACGCCGACATATTAAACGTATGACGCAGTGCCTCGGGAGATCCCGACCCCGTCACCAATAAATTGGAAAACACACACTCCCCTAATTCTTGTTGATTAAGTCCTATCACCGCATAAACCTTTTGTGGATCATCCCAGAGTAATGCCTTGAGCGTCGATTCGGACGTCGCCGACGAAGGCGTCAACGAATACAGCGCATCCCTCACAAAATAATCACATCCTGGGACGCCTGAAAAGTTAAGGGGCGCCAACGGTAGAAACACCGGCATGTAATCCTTGTCATTCAGGCATTTTTGAAGATCGGGAACCACGTGGTGCACCGTATCGTTGATAATCGATGTGATTCCGGGAAATGACGTGAACAACCATTGGCGGACTTTTTCTTCCAGACGTCGTTGTTGGGAATCATTCTGTCGATGTTGAACAAGCCGCATCCGGCGAGGCAACGCCGGCAAACGATCCTGGGAAGGATCATCATCATGAAAACGAGGGCGTAACAAAAAAAAAGGTTGTGGTTTTTCAAAATATCGGGTGAGCGCACTTGTTGCGTCGGAGGATAGATTGGGTAAAACGCCATTCACCCTGAAATGCCATGACAACAAATCGGAACCCGACCGGATCCACGAGGTTGTATTTTTTTCTAACCGGGCGTCGGGCGTGATGGGCAATAGATTGATCGAATCTGTGCAATTAGTATATAAAAAATCCGAATCATGTTCACTACACAATGTCTTTTGCACAAACGCCCACGTTTTCTTGGACGCCGTGCATACAATCATCGAGCGACTGTCGTTACTATTCGGAAGAACTTTTAGTACTAACTGATTCAAGGGATCATTCATCTGAACCGCCGGAAGATAACCGTCCAGTGGAATCTGATCAAAACGAAAAAGAATGTAATCCACCACGCTGTAGTATTCCACGGTGCCTTTTGGAGGCAACTCCATCCACCATACCAGTGCATCCTGTGATCCCATCACCGTCGATACGTTTTTTAACGTGGAACCGAAAAAATTCAAATAGGGATTTTTGGTTTGGTATAAAAGAGGCGGTTGCACCTCGTCGGGAAAAAAAAATAAACCATACTTTCCACCCGGATCTCCAACCGCACTTGTGCTGAAACGCATCGACCCACGAAAAACATGAAACACCGCCGAGACCATCCCAAGCCATGATTTTATTATCATTTGATATATTTGATATATTTGATCATTGTTGATAATCTTCAATTTTACTTTTACACCGTCGGATATTTAAAACGCCCATTTGCGTTGCCGATCGTCAGACACAGCTCAATGGAACGGCACTGACGAGGACACGAGAATACACTCTGCCTCATAGGATAGGAACCGTTATTTCAAAAAAAAAGTGGGCGTTTTAATCATCCCTGTTATCCCCGTTATTATTATTATCCCGATCTTCCAAGGCCTCGGCCACCGTTTTTCCAATCCGTCGTTGGAGTCGATCCGTGTCTTCGGTTTCCTCCGGGTACATTTTCTTGTACTCTTCCAAAAATACGGCAAGATCGGCCTTCCATAATCCACCCGGTGGTGTTTTTTGCAAGGCCGCGATACGCCCTTCCAGGTTCCGGATACGCATCTCCTGATTCTCCCAATTCTGTTTGGAGAATTGGCGGATCCTGATTCCCAGCAAGTAATCGTACGAATCCTCCACCATCGGATACCCCCGTTCCTGGAGCTGGCGGATGATCTCTTCATCAGGTGTCTTGAACACCTTGACGACATCCTCCGAAACCTCCTTCAAGAACCGGTAGACCGCCTGCATCTTCTCCAGTTGTTTTCCCCATACTTTCAACAGGTACACTTTTCGGTCTTCGTACATCTTCTGTCGTTTCTTGCAAAAGGCATAGAAAACCTCTGGAATATCCCGGAACTTGTGAAGATGCTGATCGTCCGTCCACAACACAAGATTGGACACCGAGACTTCGGATTGAAGTTTCATGTTCGTTACCGTCGGAAGGAAAGGCGGCACCGGATCAAACAGAAACAAGGGTTTGTCGGCGCTCGAATAATTCGTCAGACCACGGATCTGTTTCTCCTCCTGCATTTTTTCCAAAAACTCCTTGTACCGGTTGATACTCTCGCGAACCGGGATTTCCTCCACACACCATGTCGCCGCCCCCAACACCTTTTTCTTTTTCGATGATGATGTTCTTCCCGTGGTGGTGGTTGTCGAATCCTCCAACACCTCCGGTGGTAACGTAAACTGACCGGGTGCACGCAAGACCCCTTCCGTAATAAACGATCGTTTCTTTTCATTGCGCGTAATGTTTCCAATGAAATAACGGTACCACGGGATCCATGCCGGGTCTTCCTCGTCATCTTCCTTGATAAGTTTATCATGAATAAAGTCCAAGATCTTGTCCAGCAGACGCAACGGATGAAAACACGGAACGGAACACGACCACCCCGTCCCGATCCCCGCAGAACATCCGTTGACTAAAATCATGGGAAGCACCGGCACATAATACTCCGGCTCGACCAGATCGCCATCATCCAGTGTAATCGGCAAAAGCTCGTCGTCCACCGCAGGAAAGATTTTACGCAACAATGGATCCATCCTCGTAAAAATATACCTCGCATTCGCGGCATCTTTTCCCAGGTAGGACCGGCTGTTATGCGTCACGATCCCGTTTCCGAGCACGAACCGTTCATTACCATCGAGCTGGAATCCAGAAAAGGGGCCTTCTCCGAGAGGAACTATCATAAACGGGTACTCGGATCCCTGAATCACAAAGGTTCGGAACTCGTTCTTCCACTCTTCCGGTAATTTCAAGAAATCCGCCAAACGAATATCCCATAATGTAAGATTGGTATCGTCTTCCGCATTATAAATGGGAAAATCCGCAATACACACCACAGTTTTCGATAGTCTCAAGATCCACCCTGCGCCTTCGGAATCCCATTCACGAACGGGACCGCAAAGCGTCAGAATATGTTCGCTGTTTACCGTATACCTCAAATGTTCTGGCAGAACGCGGATCTCGTACATCTCATCAAACCCCGCGACTTTTTTGAGAACCGTTCGGGCATTCCAATCATCTCCAAGCACCTTATCCCCCACCCGAATGTTGGAAACAATCTCGGTGGTTCCATCTGCCATACAAACCGGTGTGGAAGGGTCCAAACAGCCAAACTGTCCGTCACGGACCAGATACGGAATGTTGTTGGATCCCACAAAATGGTGCGCCATCTTGGTGATCGTGTCGTACAAACACTGTTCGCCGTGATGATAATTGGAGACCTCGGCGACATACCCGGAAAGCTGTGCAACCTTCATCGATTTCTGGCGCAGGTTCTTCTTGAAGACAGCATACAAAATCTTGCGCTGGGACTGTTTGAGACCGTCCAAAAGGTTGGGAAGACTCCTCATGCAATCGTCAATGGAATAACGGATCAGTTCTTGGTCGATAAATGTCGTGACCGCGTACGTTTCTTCCGGCACCTGATAATTATCCTTGGAGTATTTCTCCATCCATGTCTTGCGATCGTTCGAATGACTTGACTGGAACGCCTTGTTCATCGAATCGGTGGATTTCGCATCCCAATCAAAGATGACCACCTTTTGTCCAAACGTTTCTCCCACCTCGGCATTGGAACACGTTCCGAGCCCCTTGAAATACTTGATCTTTGGTTGGGGAGGGATGGGCACGGTGGTCTTGAGGGCTTCGAGTGCACCCTGGTACTCAAAGTCGTTGTAAAACGTCTCGGTCGTTCTCGGATAATAAAATTTCGCCACAGGAGTCATCATCCACGTCAGGAAAGGAGGGCCCTCTGTTGTTGCACAGAGTGTAGGAAAAAGAACGTGGAATGCATTCAAAATAAGGGACGCGATATGCAAACCGTCGACATCACTATCCGTCAAAATCAGTACACGTCCGTAATGCAACTGTCGACGGTTTTCAGGGAGTCGGTAGTCCACGTTATGTCTCAAATTCATGGCCTGGATGAGATCCGTAATCTCCTTATTTTGAGCCACGGATGCCAGACTCGCATTCCGACAATTCAACAACTTTCCACGCAGCGGATAAATCCCGAAGAAATCACGACCTTTCCGACCGTTGTACCCAATCTGGATCCCCACCACGGCGTACGTCTTGGCCGACAATCCCTCGCACAGAATGAGCGTGCACTCGTCGGATCTGTTGGTGCCCGCAAGATTCGCCGGGTCCAATCCATCGATCCGCACCATCGCACCCGTCCTCTTTTTATTCTCCGTCTTTTTCAAGGTGCTGGCCATCTTGGCCCGAATATCCTCCTCGATCTTTTCCTTAAAGGCCGTCCATTTACAAATATTGTCAATGATGCGTGTAGGAATCGACACCTTGGGTGTTGGCGATACAAGCCGGGTCTTGTTCTGGGAGGTAAAGGCCGGATTAATCAGCTGGGCGTGCACCCAGATCATAAACCCCGGGCGCAGATCTTTGACCGCTAAAGGAAACTGTTTGTGCGATTTCTGCAGCTTGGCCATCAACTGGCGAAACAAATCGCCCGACACCGCGTCGGTGTGCACACCGCCCTCGCGATTATAAATGCCATTCACAAACCCCATATCCCGGTATCCAGCGGCAGGATCGAGAAAGGCAATGACGTAATCCACCGATTGGTTCCGGTCCAGCTCGGCACGACCGTCGATCATGGTATTGTTTGCAGGAGAAGAAGAATCGATAAAGTACCGCGTGGCATAGTCTTTGAGATTTTTTATTTTGATGACAAGGGGCTCCTCTGCACACCAGGTGAGGTGGAAGGGGATGCCGGTCAGTGTGGCGGTGTCGTGGGCCACCTTGTGGATCCAGGCCTTGAGCGTATCGTCCCACGAGGTCATGCCAAAACACTTGAAATCGGGTTCAAAGTAGATACGTGTGTACGAATGCTTCAAGGACGATTTCTTCCGGATCACGGGTTTCTCGGCGTCCCGCATATGGTTCTTCCACGTTTGTGTGTAAACGAGACCTCGATCCGCATCGCCAATCTCGACCTGGAAGAGGTTGGAAAACACGTTGCTCAGTTTGACACCGATGCCATTCCGTCCCGAGGTAAACCGATCCTCCTTGTCGTCGTAATTCGAAGAGGTCAAGAGATGCCCAAAAATCATTTCGGGCACGTACATATCTCCTCCTCCACCACCAGCTTCACCACCACCGGTTTCCGAGGCGCGACAAACGGGAATACCGAGCCCGTCGTTCCAGAATTCGATTCCGGTGGGCGTGACACGCAGGGCGAGTTTGGAACATTTGACCTTGGCTTCCTTGGATCGCCATAAATTGTCAATCATGTTGCTCAAAGGTTCGATGATGATGCGGACAAGGCCGTCAGAGTAACGGGGTTCGGTGACGAATTGCATGCAACCGTCGATAAAGAGCCAGTCGGCAGGGTGCAACGTGACATTCGGATCGCCAATGTACATATCCGTCCGGCGATGGATATGCGTGATGGGGTCCATCTTTTCATAGCGCATCCTGGACGTGGTGGACGCACCACCACCACCACCGGTCGTTGCATTAGAAGTCATTCTCAATTCTGTTTTTTTTTTAAAAGATATGTTTTTTAAAAACAAGAATCAGAAATCTTTAACTTTCAATTTTCGATTTTTAATGGATGAAAATGGATGAAAATGGATGAAAATGGATGAAGGAAGGATTCGATCAACATACATTTCAGGCTTGTTTGCATTTTGTTTTCATTTTTTTCTAAATTCTGAATATCATCGAATATCATCATTATAACAAAATAAATTGCACCATATGTCGAATGGTTTTAATATAGGATTGAATATTTGGTGGTAAACGTGGTAGTAATAATGTTTGTAACAGTGAAATTACCTGATCACGGTTTTTAAATACTAAACCTATAATAGAATGGATGAACATCCTGGATAAGGGTATGTTTTTTAATTTTAATACATTTAAGACTAACATAAAAAGTAAAGTTAAATTGTTTGTTATTATTTTTTTTTCTTCTTTATTATAATATTCATTCAATTCGAATGTAAAATCCTGTGAACCTAAAGTACATCCAATCGCAAGGAGCTCTGGAATTTGTTCCAGAGCTAATCGAATACAAAGTAAACGATGACGAGAGGTATTAAAAGTATCATTATTTAATGTTATTATTTCTTCTTTTATTGTTGGTGTAAGTCGTGTGTTCATCGATTCTTTCCAATCCAGTTCAGTTTCGTCAAAGGTAATTGGGAGTTTGAATTTAATAAACGTTTTATTATCAGTATTATGTATATCTCGAATATTTGCCGTCTCATTGGGTAATGTGTATAACCATATTTTAGCGACTAATTGATTTAGTTGTTGAACCGAGTCTTGTTTTGATTCTTGTGTTGTTATTACTGTTGTTTGTGGTGTTTGTGGTCGTGTTGGTGAAGAAGGTATAACGATAAAACCCAAATCTTCAACATCAGTTTGCGGTGCAGCATCTGCATCTTCTTTTTCATTTTCTACAAAAACAAACGAGTTTACTAAATGTTGTAACGTTTGTGTGTCCGCCACATCAAATTCAATTACAATAAATCGTTGGAAATTGTTTTGGTTTTCAATTGTCATCACCCATGTCATATTTTTTACGTCATCATCCACCAGTTTGAACATGGATGACAATTTACAAACAGTTCTACCTTTATACATGATACTAACCCTGTCTTTTGTACTAACACCAACGTTTGTTGTTGGACGACGATTTGGCTCTTGTTTAAATAGTTTTTTTAAAACTACAACGATGATACTAATTACCACGAAAATCATCATGACGAAAAAAAATAAACTACTCGTCGCCGTTGTCGTTGTCTGATGCGTCGTCGGTATAATCGGTGCAGTTGTTTGGAATAATGATGGTGATGGTGATGGTGAGGAATTCAATAATAAGTGCTGCATGTTTTTTAAATTTTTAATCTACTGTATAAATAAAAATACTTTAATGAAGAAAAAAATATTTATAAAAATATTTGGAATGCCCTGATAACCGATTTAAGGTGTAATACTTATTCACCCCGTAATTTCAGGATACCAACTGGGTTATATAGGAGAACTTCTGCCAATACCTCCGCGTCCCCATGGAGTGTGCAGACCAGTATTGCGAATTCATCGGGTGAAATAACTATCTATAATAACTCGAATTTTCAAATTCGACGGTATAAGCGGTATACATTAATTAGCTTTCCAACGTCTCCTGTTTCCGGCAATTTCGTAAACGTTTCTACTACCTCTGATGAATTTTTTATTAATTTGGCGAACCCATCGACAGGTCTCTATGATGGATCTTTTTTTATAACGCCATCTTTTTACACCATTGAATGCTACTTAACGAATACATGGCAATCAATCATCAGACAACTGTCACCTCCCATCTTAAAATGAAAAATAACTTTCTAAATTTTACTGCTACTTTTTATATTCCAAATAGTTTGTATTTGTCGAATTCAAATCCTTCCATAAAATATGAAAGATCCTTTCCAATTACTTATGAAAGTGGTATTTATTTTTGCTTTCTTTCTTTATTACCTCCAATGGACAATGGAGTAACAACGACTGTTCCCCACCAACATAAAAAAAAATGATGCCTCCGTGGCATTTTTGACAAGGGAACAAACATTACTTCATTCCTCACCCGATTTTTTTTTCTTCTTCACAAAAAAAATCAGATGCAGGGGTGCACCGTCGGGGGATGCGCGTTCTTCGCCAACAAGGGGTGTGAATCAAGATGCTCGGCACACGCACGGCAAAAGGTGGTCAACCTTCTCTTTATGATGCCGTTGCCGTCAGAAACGCTGGAGATGGTCTGGCGCTTAAGCGGACACGAGAAGCAGAGGACTCTCACGGACGACGAGATTGTCGAGCGACTCGGGCTTCGTGGTGAGGATGTTTTGATGGCGTCGGAACTTGTCACGGAAAAGCTACAACACATCCGTGAGTTTCAGGGATTCTTTGATACCGTCCTCACGGATTTTTTTGACCACCAGAAAAAGCTTCGGAAGGAGGACGCCGAGCGTCTCATGGTCGCCGTCAATCTGCGTTTTGGAGGAGGTGGGCACGTGCAAACACAAAGGGCCCTCGTCCGTCGGACGTTTCATCGCGGTGCTTTGTCCCAAATCCTCTTTTCAGTGGGGTTGTGCTACGAAGGGGCCTCGGTGTGCCACTCCAAGATGACGAGGGAACAGCTCCGCGGTATCGTTTTTGATCCACTTTGTACCGCGGATGGTGGAGGGGGGGGTGTGTTCTAATCATATCATCATTATTTTAGAATTAAAGGAAGGAGCACACGTCTTAAAAAATGAAAGAATCGGATTTTACGCAATAGGCAATAGATAAGAAAAAAAAGATAAATGAAACGAATTGAACGTCGTATCGAAAAGGACATTACGTTATGTAATGAAAACCTGGAGAATGACTTTGTAAGGTTGGAGATGGATACTATATATAATAATCCTAATATTCCTAATGGTGGTAAATATGTGGTACATGGTAAGTTCAAGGGATTGGGACATATTTCGATGCAGATTCCTGCCGATTTCCCCTTTCGTCCTCCTAAACTATTCATCAATAATATCCCGAGCAAACAACGTCTGAGGTTGACAGGGAATCGTTTTATTCAAAGATACCAAAAAATGTTTGACCGTTGCTGTTGTTGTTGTGAAGATTCCATTCTCTCGAGTAAAAAATGGAGTCCGGCGTACACCTTTTTCGATATTTTAAAGGAACTCAAAACTCAACACCGCGATAAGTGTTTGGTCTGGTACTCCATCTTCCTCCATCAAGTCATCGAAAAACATCAAAACCTTCCACGAGAACTTGAATCCGAAATACTATCGTTTTTATAATCAATCAAAACGCACCGCTCGACCCACCGGGAATCGTGGAACCCCCTCCTTGGTCATCTCCTGGTACACCACGTTTAATTTTGACCCCACCATCGTCGTGGCTTCCTTCAAAAGCGCCGATCGGTGTTGGTGGGTGCCTCGTGGACGGACACAGAAGGTTCGTCCTTGGTCCGTCTCGCATTCCCAAATCACGGTATTTTCGTCATCTCCCTCTCCCTCTCGAAACCCGACAATCTTGAATTCATCATCCTTCATCGTCTTGAATTTCTGAAGAAATGAACTTCTTTGATGAGCTTGGTAGGCACCGGACGGTGCACGCAACATGATCCCCTCAAAACCCTGTTCCTTTACCAACGTGTCATGGAGTTTTGTCGTCTCGTCCACGTTTTCAACAGACCATCGGGGAACGTTGTGGAGGACTGGATTGTCACGAATCGATTCATAAATCTCATCAAGAATCGCCGCGCGTTCGGAAAACGAAAGAGGTAACACCTCCCCTGTTTCTTCATGACGAATAATCACATCAAAAATGTAAAACCCGATACTCTCCGACTCTTTTTCCGACATCTTGTTATGTTTTCGACGGAGGAGTCCCGAAAGCTGTTCAAAAGGAAGATCCGGTGAATACAATTCTCCGTCCAGAACACAATTTTGTATACACGATGGAAACGATAGGGAGGCGATCGCCTCCAGGATCCGGGTGGGGACACCGTCTATCACAAGACCTTTTCGGCTTATGAAACTGGGATCATTCTTATTCCCGGGAAGTGGGAGAGGACACAGTGCACGGATCCCATCGTATTTCGGTTGCACGATGCAGGGAAACGTCATACGGTGAGGTTTTTTCGGGTCAAAGGTTTGGGCCAGCATCGGTCGTATCGGATTCAAATGATTTGGATCTCCTGACCTTGTGACTAATGTTGTGGTGGAGTATAAATCCTTTTCTTGTTTGTCGCGAAACCGCGACTCGGCCTCGGCCACGGCTTGTTCATGCGCGGTTCTTCCTCCTTTTCCTTTTTGAATTTTTCGTTCATGCAACACCATTTTACCACCCTGAAGACCATGCGCCGTACATATCGTGTAGGCGTCGTCTGTATCTTCCTTTCGAATGGATACACGCCATTCCAGAATATTTCCTTTGGCGTTTTTTGAATACAATACAGGAAATGTTGTCAAGATTGTCGGCATGAGTTTTAGTTTATTCTTCCTGTATAACCTTTTAAAAAGTGATGATGAATCTACGTACGTACGATGTAATGTACTTTGTTTATAGGTATCTTTTTTATTCATTCATTCTTTCTTTTTTTTATGACGACAGAAAAAAGAAATGGAAACGACGACGACGACTCTCGACAACATGGAAGAGGATGAAGACGACACGAAGGACAACGAAATCATGAGAAAACTATGGAAGATGACCGATGACGAAATGCTTCACATTACCAAACTTCCGATTACCCCCGTGGAAGGTCGTCTCGGTCACGACAGAAAACCGTCCAAGGGATTTTGGTATTCTCCCGGTTCTTTTTCCAAAAGCAGCTGGGTGAGTTGGTGTCGCTACGAGATGCCTGAGTGGTCGGATCCGACCACTCACCAGTACGTTGCGTGCAAGATCCGGGAAACTGCCTTCCTTCCATCGGGAGCCCCGGCGGAACCCACGGTGGCGCGCATCTCCACTGAAAACGAGTTTCACGAGTTTCACAAACATTTTGCCTGCCTTTTGCCGATTTATGAGAACGACTACGTATTTGGTATCGACTGGGATCGCGTGCGCAACGAGGGGTGGGCCGGGGTGTACATCGACTTTCAATATGATTGTCACAGGGTGATCTTTCCTCGACCCACCGTGGCCTCGTCCATCCAAGATCAAATTTGTGGATGGTATCACGGATGGGATTGTTCGTCAGGGTGTGTGTGGAATATCGAGGCCATCCTTTCTCACCGCGTTTTATAATTGTAAATCTTATGGAAACAAGTATTTGTCAATCGTGGTTCGGGTATCAAAGAGTCGGTGTAAAATAATGCCGAGTCCAAACAAGGTGATGGAAACAACGATAAACATTCTCCCGAAATATTGACCTGGAACGAAAACGTAGGTCAAAAGGCCTGCCACCAAAAGAGTCAATAAAACATCGACGACTGCCAAGTTCATGAATCGTATCGAGTGAACCCCAGTATTGGGTCTACCGAAAATATCCCGGTACCGACTCAAGTATGTCATTTATTTTGAACCGAAATAAAAAAAGAAAGAAAATCTTTACTAAATCTGTGATAAAGGAATAGAAACATCTTGATAATTATAATATATGCTAAAAGGAAGGCGGTAGGTGACGGGGATAATAATGGGATGGTCTTTAGTCTCCAGGGGTTTTTGGAAAAACACCTCCATGACCGGTTCTTTATTCTCGGTGTGGAGATGAACAACCGTGTCATGGTACGTCTTGAATCCGTTCAAGTGAAGGAACGCTGGCATTTCTTTCAGCACACGGTTGTAAAGCCGACCTTCCACGAAGGAAAAATCGGTCAGTGGTACGCGACAAATATTTTGAAAAATAGACTGGTAGATATCGATGCATAAATGGCGTGTAGTTTTATCTGCTTTGTTCGCAATATAATCCAGATAATACAGGGAATAATAATTCTGGTCTCCCCCGTGCCGACAGCTCTCCTGAATCCCATCCTCATCCATCCAGTTCAACATGGATCGTACGGCTCCGACGCGTCCAATATAACCCCCGGAATTGAGATACATGTACTTGGTGGGAAACGTCTTGATAGTTTCAAAGATCTTGTCGTACCGACCCTGGAGATGACCCGGAAAAACACCAAGTTCTGCACCAAACACAATCTCGTGGTCGTATCGAAGGTATTTACGAACAATCTCTTCGGTATTGGCGTACGCAATGACGTCATACGCGTCGACAAAACAAACAATATCGTCGTCTGGAAGACTATGGATAGTTTCCTTCATCTTTGTAATCTTATCCACGTATCCCGTCCATGTCTCAATCTTCAGAAGAGTGAGTGGAACACCGGACAACCGAGTGGATTCTTTCAGGTACCGGGCTTGTTGTTCATCACTCGCCACCGAAAACAGATGAAACATTTTTATATTTTATAAAATATTTATAAAATGAAACATGACCATTTTAAATTAAAAATTTAATATTAACAAAGAGACATAAAAAACAAGACTATTATGAATCACGAACAGGATTGGGAAGTCGTGGTCTTTCAAAAGTCTTCACCGACTCCAACCAACACCACTTTAACCAAAAAGAATGGGATTCAGGAACGTACCCGAACGAATCAAAAGTCCAGGGTATTGGATAGTGACGAGCCACCAAAACCGAGAACCTACCGGGAAACAGATCCGACCATCCAACGTAATGTCATCCAGCTTCGTCTTGACAAGAAGATGAAACAGCCCGATTTGGCCAAGGCATTGCATGTCGATGTAACGACGATCAAAAAAATAGAAGATGGAACAGGGATTTATGATGGAAATCTTGTCAACAAGATCAATCGATATTTCAAGGCAAGCGTCCGGTCGTCATAGAACGTCATAGAAGGATATTTTTTTTATTTATTATTTATTACAAAATCCAATAAAATAAATAATAAAAAAGAAATGCAGAGTCGTTTTCCATCCGCCGCCGCCTCGTCCTCCTCCTCGATGCCACCACAATTACCTACAGTTCCCACCGTGGAAGATATCCACGAGGTTCTCAACCATATTCAATTCTCCAAAGAAGAGGATGTGTTGACCGCTTTGAATGAAATCGAGCAGCTTGTAGACGCCGTCGCAGCACATTCTGCTTCTGCAACGGCGGCTACCGAATCAGTCGTCGCCAATAATAACAATGTCAAGATCTCTCCTCTACCCACGTTACCCATCTTGACCTCCATCAATCAATTCCCCCAAGAATCGTTGAACTCCTCCCTTGGTCCCACCGGGTATTATGACAATAATCTCATTCCCCTCAATTCTTGTTATCAAGTGAATCCCAACGGTCATCTTTATGGAGACTACCTCTACTGGAATCCCACCACTTCAAACTGGGTACCCGGGTCATTGCAGATAAATATCGGTGGAAACGCCGGTGTCAACAATCAAGGCACCAATGCGGTCGCCGTCGGTTTCCAGGCAGGTTCTTCCAAACAGGGTAGCAATGCCGTCGCCATCGGTCCCCAGGCCGGATTGACCAACCAAGGTAGCAATGCGATCGCCATCGGTCCCCAGGCCGGATTGTCCAACCAGGGTAGCAATGCGATCGCAATCGGTTTCCAGGCAGTTAATGATGGTCAGGCAGCAGGAAGCATTGTTCTTAATGCGAGTGGTTCTCCTCTCACACCCGTCGTGAGTGGGTTGTATGTCAATCCGGTCCGGAGTGATGAAACAACAGGTACGGAACTTAGAACGGTGTTGTATAATACAACTACAAGTGAAATGATTTCCACAACGGCATTGTATGGAACGAATCTTACGGTTGCTGGGGGATCGGTCAATTTCACCACGACCACAGGGGTTGGTTTTCCGACCAATAACGGACAGACGACTCCTTTGATTCCACAGACGCTGAGCAGCACAAATTTATTTCCTGCTGCCATTTCAGGACAGGTCACCCTGTCGGGTAGTGAAACACCCCCCAGTACTGTTAGTATATATTTCTGGGCGAGCGTCTCTTTTTATCAGGTGTACATTACAGAAATGCTGACGAGTACTTCTACCACCGATGTGATCGGATACTATGTTGGTTACATTTACTCGGCACCCACCACTGGTAGCACCTATACCCTCCAAAATCTCACCGGCTCTCTCGACACGAATACCTCCCTCGAAGTCCTCCTGGGAAGTTATTATGATACGACACCGGGTGCGTACGGCGCCTTAACGATTACGAACTCCGATACCACGACCACGAATACGTACCAGTACAATTACACGTTCATGCCGATTATGACCTAAATTGTGGTGGAAAAGAAGGAGGAGTCGCTGGTATCTTCCTCATTGAATTAAATTTTCCTTTTCCTTTCATTCCTTTCAAGGAGATACGCGGTGTTTCTGGTTTGGGAATCGAATTCAACACGTTTCTCATGGCAGTTTCAGCCCTGCTAATGGACACCCAGCGTAGAAATAACTGGTAAAGGATAAAACCAATCACCACTCCGCATAAAACAAGTTTCCAATTTTTAATGATCCACAAAATTAACTTGAATGCCCATAAAATAAATTTTACGATATATTTAAGAGGTTGCATGATTTGTCCAATCAGTTCTAAAATTCCATAATCTTCTCGAGTCGGTTTATCCTCGTCTTCCTCGTCCTCATATTCTTCTTCTGTTTTGGGATCAGAATCAGGATCCTCGTCGTTTTGATGGTTGTTTTGTTGTTTATACATCTTTGTCCTAATCGGGTCGAATTGATTTGAAGACAAAGAAAGAAAAAAAAAATATTTTTTGCAGTCATTTAAAAAAAACAATGACGACAACAACAACTTCAGATAATAATACTACGGATTCCAAGTTGAAAGAATTGGTTTCTAAATTCAAAGAATATGATGACAAGGCGAAATATTACGAGGAGCGGGTAAAGAAATACCGACAGAAGATTCGTCAGATCATGGAGCGGGGTGGTGAAGACGTGGTTCGTCTTTCTGATTACACGATCCGATTGTCAACCTCGAAACGATCCGCGATGATCAAGAAACAGACGCCGAAAGATATTTGGGATCGATATGCGGTCGTGAGCCAGCATCAGACCCTTTGGATTCGTCCCAACAAGAAAAAATAAAAAATATCTAAATATTTTAAAATATATATTTTGTTATGGTAAGAAAACAAAATAACAAAAAGATGCCTTGTGCTTGTAATCAGAATCGTGCCATCCCCATGATGTTAAGGCCAACGATGACAATAACGACGGGAGCACCCGTTATGGTTCCACAACAACCACAACAAAATACATATTTTTCAGAACCTTATGTATCAACCAAACAATACTTCAAAGAAGTGGTTCGTGAAAACTACCAAGATTCTACTAACCAACAGAATCTTGGATTGTGGTGGGGTAGGTAAAAAAAACACGACACGGGATTTAAGATTAAGAATATTTAAATCAAAGAATGAATAAACAGGAAAAACTCGAAGCGCTCCGAGTCTTGGCTGTTATGCATCCAAGGGGGGGAGTGGATCATATCTATGGTCACGGGCGATGGAAAAATCCGTTAAATATCCGGAGTACGGGAAGACGTTGGACACGATCGGATCTGGAGATTTTTCGACAATTTCAGTCAGTGGTTCGGGAAACGATCGATGCTGCGCCAGAATAAAAAATCGTCTGTGATCTTCTGATAGTCTTTTTCTTCCTCGGACCCTCTGGGTGGAATGAGGCGTCGTAGTTGAACCGCGTCGGCGAAACGTTGTAATAAGGAGGAAGCACTATAGGGTATCTTTTCAATCTTATTTTTTTCCACCCAATTGAAAATAAACTGATGTACCAATTCTCTTTCTTCCTTTGCCGTGAGACTTGTGTTATTTCCCATGTTATGTTGTTGAAGGATAACTTTATAAGTTTACTTGACTTTTATTTATATATTTAAATATCATTTATGCACATTCACCACAAGAGTAAATTTTTCTGGATGAAAAGAATAACCCAACAAATTCTCAAACATCATCGTGGATTTTACTGATAACTGTACGGTGCCATAATACATAGTGAAGGAGAATGTTCCACCAATCAGACTTCCGAGTCCCGTCGTTCTCAAGTACGATTCGATCTTTTCGTACAATTCTTTTTCTGTCCAGGTATTTTTTATCTCGTACACAAACGTAAAATTGTTTAACCGACCCGACGACGCCAAAATCGTAAACATGGCCTTCCCATATTCATGAAACATCGTGAATCTAACCAATATGAACCCAATATGAACCCAATATATCTAACAAACAACAACATTTAAAATTTTAAATTTTTAAATGCTTCTTATTTTTTTACTTACCTATCTGTATCTCCATCACTGTATTTCTATATCTCTATATCTCTATATCTCTATCTCTCTATGTTAAGCCACAACAATGGTGAATTCAGGATAATCAAAAGAATATCCCGAGATTTTCTGAAGTTGCGTGTACGTCGTGCTCGATAATTTTGTCGTACCGTAATAAATGTCATAAGAAGAGGTTCCTATATAATAGTTCAAGTTGGTTTTGCTGATGAACGACGCAATTTCTGTATATAATTTATGTTGTGTCCAGGTATTCTTGACTTCAAACATAAAGGTAAAGTTGTTCAACTCTCCCGTGATGTAAATCTCAAACAATCCATTGGAATATGTCCGAAACACCATGATGATATATAATATATAATGATTAATGATTAAGTTTGCTCAATCCTACATACTTAACAATATTAAAAAAAAATGTATCATAATTTCAAAATTAAGTGGCTACTGCCTTGGGACGGCCTCGGGTGGTTTTGACAGTCTTTGACTTCTCGGACACCACCTGTACCGGTGTGGCCTGTGTAGGAACAGTCTGTGCTGCCGTCACCGCAGGAGGAAGTGTCGCCTCCTCTTCCTCTTCGCCCTCTTCGACCTCCACCTCCTCTCCCTCCTGATCACCTTCCTCCTCTTCCTCCTCGTAAATCTCCTCGGTGTAGTCGTTGGAGGTGGTGGTCGCATTGACCGAAGAGGCAGTCGATCCTAATGCAGGGGTTTCGTCACTGGAGGCACTGGGCTGAATGGAATCTTGGTAAGGCAACGTTTCGGTCTTGGGCTTGGCGTTGGGACGGAGAAGACCTCGGGACACGTTCGTCTCGATGATTCGGACCACCGTCTCAAAAAGCTTGATCTGAAGGGAGATCTTGTTGCCAATAAAGACACTCTCAAACTTGATCGCCCCTGTCATGTAACACCGCTTGTTGAGAATATCCAGTGGCTCGATGTACGTGTTCGTCTCATCGTCGATGATTCCCGTTGAAATCTGACCCGTCTTCTTCGATGACATGACCTTCAGATACAACATTGGTCCCCGTCCCTCGACAATCTTCCCCTTCTCCATCTTGTAATAGACCGGGTTGAACTTCTTCAGATCGTTCAGCTCGAGGTCGTACTTTTCAATATCATCCCTGTGCTCCACCAGATAATTCTTGCAATACTCTACAATCTCGTTAAACTTGTCCAAAAACGCCTTCTCTTCCGCGGTCGCACCATTCCTGTTATGAAGACACAATGGGAACTGATATCCCGTCACCGCCCCCGTCGCAAGATCCGTGTTCTCCTGCAATCCAAAACTCATGAGGTTCTCGGGTGTCTTTAGCAGGAAATCACCCTGATTGCCGTCCGGGTAACGACATCCAATCCTCATCCTCTTAAATGAAATCTTCGAAACACTCGCGGCCCCACCGGACACACTTCCCACCTCGGGCTTCGAAAATACAATGTTCTTGACGTCAAAATCGCGGAAATCACTCAGTTGGACGTTCATTCTGTTATGTTTTTACTGTAAATGTAATAGGATCTGTTACGATCAGTTTGTTTGTTTTGATTCTTTTTGGCCAATTTGGTTAATTATCAAAGTAGATAATCCTTAAATCATTTTTTGGAAATTAAAATTTTAAGAGAATGGGTTGTGTACAAATAAAAGAATGGGTGTTTTACCGTTCATCCCCGATCTTTTGGACAATATCTTCCGTTATTTGAATGGTAGAGATCTTGTGGCGTATGGACAAAGTTGTTTGTTTGGTGTTGCACAGGTAACCGATTATTGTCATCACATCCTCTTCCAGTCGGACTCGGACTCCACCTTTCGGGTAGCGTTAAACGATGTACCCATCATGGGTGGACGGCGGTGGCCGCGACACCATCATCCATTGAGTAAGGCTATTTACGGTTTTTTTTTAGTGTATGATCCATGTCGACGGGGTCGTGACCGGTTTAAGATCCATCATCATTCTTCATGTTCGTCGACATCCACCGATAATGTGGTGTTGGAGGATTCTTCCACCACCACCACCACCACAACAAAAGGTCAATTGCACCGTGTAATCCTTGAAAAAAGACCGGTACAGAAATCCATTCATGAGGATGAATTGGAGGTTCCGCACACGACTCTTTTGTTTCTGTCTTGCTTTCGGATGAACGTTCGTCCAACGTGGTGGAAATCCTTCTACCACCATTGTCTTTATTATATGAAAAACTGGATCAATGAATGGATGTTTTTTACTCACCCTACCCATTTGTTTTTGGATGTTTTACAACAACCTGAACCCCTTCCTCGAATGTGGTGCCAACACAAATTCCATTGCTCCTACTATTACGAAGTTACACTTTATCCTCTGTATACAAATCCTGCAGATAACTACATGATCGGTCTTGTCGCCACCCCAACACCCATGGAACAAACCGATTCATGCCATGATCGCCTTCATCGTCTACTCGAAACCGCGTGCATTACCTTTCATACCGACAATGGACTTGTTCATAAAAATGGGACACCTGAAATCCTGCCCGATCACTATCACTTTGATTTTGACGACCTTGACTCTTCCAATTTACCACAAACCACCATTGGCGTCGGAATCTTCACCGCCACCCATGAAATTTTCTTCACCCTCGGCGGAAATCTCTATTTTTCTTGCCCCTCCTGTTTTCCCTACTCTTCTCGATTCCTTTACCCCATTGTTCAAACGTCCACGACCTCCCACGAAACCCTCGTCGTCGACTTTAACTCCGGCACTCTCCCCTTTGAATTCCAATTACCTTAAACTGATTTAATAACAAACAAACGATATAAACTAAGAGATCTAAGAGATAGAATCAAACAATACTTAAATAGTAATAATGAGCGCATGCATAGAGGCGGCGATTCTGAAGAACAGAAAATCTTCACAGGTTGATATTGAAATTGACGAGGATATCGATGATGATGTGGAGGATGTTGAAGAGGAGGCGGCGGTGGTAAGTACCCCGGTGGCATATGGTGGAGGCGCCGCCTCGTCGATGGTGGACGCATCGGTGTGTCTCCATCAGAATGTATGTATGGATATCCAATCAAACCAGATTTGTGAAGATTGTGGGATGATTCGAAACAAGGATGATTTTTCCTATGAAAAAGAGTGGCGTTATTATGGGATGATGGATACCAAACATAACGCGGATCCCAACCGGTGTCACGCAAGGAAAAGCGACGAGAAGACGATTTACCGCGATGTGGAAAAGATGGGATTTAGCGACAAGATTATTACCCAGGCCAACAACATTTATGAGGAATGCACCAAGGGAAAGATCTACCGTGGAAATTCCAGAAAGGGTATCATCTTTGCGTGCATCTTTCACGCCTACAAGTTGAATGGGTACGTACAGAGTTGTGAACATTTATTGGATGTATTTCAGATCGAACGCAAGGTGGGTTTAAAGGGACTCAAGTTTATCAATCTGGCGGCGCCAAAGGATGCAGATTTCAGGAAGATCTCGGTAACGATTCCGCATCTCATCGAAGAAATTATGGAAAAATTCCACGCGACGCCGCAGCAAAAGTTGGAGGCCGCGGAGATTTACGAAAAGGTGTGTGATCGTTCTTCCATGCTGAATCGGTCGAGGCCACAAAGCGTGGCGTCGGCGGTGGTTCGATATTATATTTCCAAACGCAATAATGAGATTACGATGGAGTACTTTTTGTCAAGGGTAAATTTAAGCGAGTTGACCATTATCCGTCTTGTGTCGGAAATTGAAAACATTCTGGATCAAAAATGAAAATATAAAATTATATTGACCCAGAGTAATAAAAAATCGGTAAACGAAGAAGAATGAATATTTCTCCACCCACGCCATCGAAAAAGGAATTCTTGTGCCGCCAGGAAATCATCACACAAATCAACCGCCTCATGAGAACGAAGAGCCGTTCCACACTTATCACCATGTGTTCCGATGTCGGTATCGGAAATGATGGATCCAAACATGATCTGGCCACTCGTTTGGTCATGGTGGAACACAAAATCTTGGAACCACGCACCTCTCTCATGGAAAAAATCAAAAAATCACAAAAAGTTATCCATCTCACTCTTCTCCCCGACGGGCATTTCTGGTACAAAGACACCGGCCTCGTCTTCCATAAAGAAACCAAAAAGGTCTTTAAACGATGCCTCATCACCGAACCCGTTCCTGTGTACCAAGAACTCGATCACGATGCCATCAACTTTTGCCGTGAACACAAAATCCGTTACGAACAACCCGAAACCATTGCCGTGTTGACCAAAGACGATCACAATCAAGACGAAAATCATGAGAATCATGAAGAAAAAATACAATGGAAACCATTCGCGAATCACGAAGAACAACAACTGCGCATTGACGAACTCGAAGAAGAAGACGAAGATCAAGAAGAAAATATTGTTGTGTAAATAGTAATTGTTACCTTGATTTTGAAATTGTAATTATAATCGTAATTACAATGAACACAACTTTACTTTATGACGATTTACGCCATGTATTTATATATATTAACATTCTCGACATCCCTCTCCAGGAACTCACGATCTACAAGTGAATGAATCCGTTGTTTCACCAATCTATGATCCGGTCGGAATAACGTCAGCTGCCCCATAACTTCTCCCACTAAATTCGAATGACTCATCACCTTCCTCGTCTTCATGATACGCACAATCGCCGCGTCGACCGTATGAGACCGATCTTCCTCTACCTTGCGCACGGTATTTGTATTTTCGAGAATAGGAATCGGAATCGTCACGGCCTTTTTCGGTGAGGTAAAGGCCGTGTTGACAGCATAACGGTCAGTACCCTCGATTTTGCACAATATCTTGTGTTTGGCAACCGATAAAGAATGCATCAAGGGTTTTAGATGATCCAGAGGAATACGAACTCGATCATGGATTTCCAGCAAAGTCATTTCTCCCGAAAACATCAACAAGATCACTGCCTGCAACGTGCCGACGTGAAGATCAAAAGACTTGTAACGGAGAATCGCACTTCCAAGACCGTAGCACCACGTCAGTCTCCTTCCATTGTGTTGACTCCGGTATTGTTCGGTCACCTCTTCTGTATAGTTCCTCATTTCGTTCGGCACGACGAGGTGTTCATAATTCGTGGAAGGAGGCCAGTACCCCGCGGTCAGGATACGGACTGAACCCATCCCCTTTTCGTAACGATGATGGAGACGCAGGTCATGGAGCATGCCTTCCATCCGGGAGGTATATTGTGCACCACACCGTAATTTGAGTTTACTGATCATCATCTTCTCCCAATCCTCCGAAAAGGATTTTTGGGTAAGAAGTCTTTTGGCGAGCTGGTTCTTGTAGATTTCCAAGAAAAGATCCTTGTCCGTCACGTACATCAACAACTGAACAACTTTTTCCAGGATTTCTTCCACCTCATCATCATTACCGCTCTTTTTGAGGATCGGATCACAAAAAGTGGAGAGCTGTTCGGCATACGGACGATCACTATGGAGGTTCATCTTCATTTGAAAAACCTCCGTGAATGCTTTATGAAACAACGGATGATTGCCGAGATATTTATGAAGGAAGGACAGGTACTTTTTATGCAATTCGAGGACATCAGGAATATGTACCGTGTCTTGGTCAAGGAGATGGTCTTTGAAGATTCCCACGATGAGATCGAGACCTACCGGTAAAAATAGCCGGTACATCCGGGAGATATCTTCCACATGGTCATTCTTGAAGAATGCCCGGAATCCTGACCCGAGAATTTTTTGAGGTTTTTCCAAGAGTTCTTCTCTCACCACCTGGAGCAGTTTATCTTCGGTGAACGGTTGTAGGTAGTCGACGATTCGTTGTTCTTCCTTATGAATCGCGTTTTCGGCCCGGAGGAGATAAACAGTCGTGGGTTCGTTCATGATCCATTTTTCGGACTGGATTTCATAAAAATATCGGGACGCGGTTAAAAAGGGTGCCTCGAAATCAAGGATGTAGTTTTCTACGTTCTTCGCCGTATCGATAAAGATGTTTATACACGATCGAAGAAAACCCTGGTCCATAACAATTCCGTTTCGTTCTTGGTCGATCATGTTCAGGATAGTGTGTGCGATCGACAATTTGACCGGATGATAGATTATTTCTCGGAATAACGTAATACTGGTCTCCTGAAGCGACGGGAGGTGATTGTGTTTGATATAAAAACGGTCGAGGTACATGAAGAACCTGCGCATCCACTCTGTCATTTTCTTATGATTCACCCACCGTTTCTGAAATTCTCGGAGAAACAACTCCCCCTGTGGATGTTTCATTATGGAAGGAAATAACTCATCGGTGAGATAATCCGAGATGATTTTCTTGTGATATTCATAAAGTTTATCGGAATAGTTGTGCGAACTGGTCTGAGTACACATCTGAAAACAAACCGTGTACACGTTCATGTACTCTCTATGACTGGAGAACAGACCCTTCGTGGAAGAAGTGTCACTTTGCTCCAAGAATGAAAATAAACGATCAATTGCCCCTGTCTTGATCTGAGACCACCCTTCTTCCCACGTGATGATGTTCATGATGATTCTATTAATTTTGGAAAATAGAATCCAACCATCATTTTTTAACGGTAATGTTAATACAAAAATTTAACATAATATAATGACACGAAGTGTTGGTGCATTGTCGTTCTACAAACTTGCCCTTTTTCAATCGCATAGCGTATCCCACAGATCGTGGAATTGTTCAGATTCCGATCGGGTTAACAATGATCCCGTATCGCAACCTTATGGTCAGTGAATAATTAAATATTTAATTAAATATATAAATATATATATTTTGTCTAAAAAAATTGAATTTCATTATCCAGTATAAATAATATAAATAATATAAATAATATAAATTATATAAATAATACATACTTCAAACCAATTATGGGCAACTATTCTACGAAACAAAATAAACAAAATAAACAAAACAACAATAACATTGTTGTTGATTCTCTACAAGAAAATAATAACAATCATCCGGTCGACACGGTACAACAGGATGTTTTGATGGTGAGAAGCAATGGTATCGTAAAACAATTGCTGTCCTCCTACCATATAAAAAAGTTCAACGGTATTCTTTATGATGTACAAGGCACAACCGAAACCGTTCTTCAGCAATTTCTTATTGACCAAGTGAAACAGGATTTAAAGAAAGAAGGAATTGATGTTCAGTTTGAAGCGAATCTATGCCCTCTTCAAAACTGTGTTTACCCTTCTCCAAACCATTGCCACATCAAATATTTTCTTCACTCGGCCGAATGACCGATCTTTCAAGAAACGGAAATCGTGTATTCATCCTAAACAAAATTTTATTTTATAATAAATTAAAATTTAGTAAATTATGGTCAACGTTCTTTACGACTATTCATTCGTAAAAGACGCAAACGTTACTCTGGACTTGTAGCATTGGTTGAGATCCCGAAACCCTTCCTCCCCCATCTCACGGATGCGGTGGAGGTGCTGAACCACCTCTCGTTTGGAGATGGTATGGTCGATGGCAAATCGATCGATCACGTCCAAACTGGCCACAACAAAGGTGTGAAATACCCGATTGAACTCGACCTGTTTTCGATTGGCTTTTTCAAGACGCTGGACACGCGTCTTCCAATCGTCTACCGTCATCTTGTTCATGATGAAATCAAAACGGGTTTTCACAAGTTCTCCCTCGTATCGTTGGTTATTTCCCATGTTACGTACAAGTCGTGGTAAATCCACGTGGTGAATGTGCGATATCTTTCGTATCTCTTGAAGAAATATATTCGTATCTTCCGGACCATTTCCTTCGAAAAGTGGATCCCGGTCGTAATGTGTCTGAAGCACAATGTTCAAATAAAACCCCGGTTCAACGCATGGATGGGCATCAACCCCCCCTGGCGCCATTGCTGCTGCCAATCGTCCTTGTTGGTGATGGTTATTTTGGCTAAAAAGCCAATCATAATAATGCGGATTGTGAATGGCGCCTCGTTCCACCGTTCCACGCGACCAACTAAACGCGGTATGACAATTCGGGCACCACATCTGGTCACATCCCGATTGTTTTTCAATCCGAACTCGGCATCCCGGACACGGTTTGGTTGATTGATGAATATGTCGCCATTGTGCAATATCGTCTTCACGACACTCGTGGCCTTCCATGGAAGGACCGACGTGAACATCACATGCAACACAAGTAAAAGTCGTACAGGAACCACAATGGCCGGTTCGTGAGTGGATAAACCCGTTACACTCCGGTCGACGACCACAGGCCCTCCGGAAATGAATGTCTCGATTCGTCTCTGTTGCCTCTGTTATATCGAATGCATCTATTATATCTTCTTCATTCAAGTTCGGAAGCACACCAGTACGAGTGGCTCGTTCGATCGCGATCCGATGGTGTTGAATCCGGCGTTCACGACGTCGAAGCCGGTGGTGAAGATCTGCAATCTTGGTTCGCATCTGTGTCATTTCTTCTTCGATACGAAGGATTTCACGATACGAATCCACCAACGGCATCGTTGCCGGAAGCAGGGCTCGTTGGCGTTCCCACAGCATGGTTTCTCGATGCGTCTTGTATACCTTATCGAGAAACGATGCGGTGAGGTTTCGACGAAGAAATAAAGGATCAAAGACTTCTCGACAGTGCATACAGTGTGCATCCATCATCGATCCCAACAGATACTTTTCTATACACGAGGTGCACGACTCTGCGCGACAACGAGGACACTGCACGCACTTCCGGGTGGACCGATTGTAGGTCTCGGTACAAATTCCACAGTTGGCCATTTTGTTTTGTTTTTTTGAATCATCGCAACATCACACTCCAGATCAATTTTTTTGGTTATTTGATGAAGTTGAAGTTGAGGATACAAGAACCCTTCCAAACGATTTTGTCCATTCGGTCCACTCCGGTGGAGTCTCCTTCATTTCTCCACCCACCTCTGTATACAGCCTCTTCCGGGTTCGGTAATGATTTTGAAGCACCTGGTGCTTGTCCACAATATCAAAGATCAAAGGCACCACGTCGGGACGTCGAAACACACGACCCAGGTACTGCAAAAAATAATCTTCACAATCATTCATCAGGATGAGCATGTCAAGGCGGTCGTGGGAGAATCCCGTACCAACCTTGGCAAATGTTGACAACATGATCCGCGCCGAAGGGTCGTAAGCCACATCCGATGCCGTAAAGACCGTGATGGATTCTCCTTTCTGTCCCAAAATCGTCGAGAGCTGATCCAGGCCTTCGATGCGTTTTCCGAGCACCAGGATGAACCGATCCGAAAACAGGCCGCAAAGCTTTGCGATCCATTCGAGACGCTGGGGATGCAGGGCCTGGTCATTAATAATCTTGTTCCAGATCAGTCGTCCGCTAACGTCGTACTCGTTCTGAAAACGGATGGGGGTGGTGAGCGGGTACACGTAATGATGACGGCGCAAGGGCCGATGAATGACCGTGGAAGGCGCGCCAAAGTACACGTTGAAGAGGTCATTCATACCGTCGTACCGGTACGGAGTGGCGCTGAGTCCAATCAGAAAACGCGGACAGAGACTCCCGAGCGATTGGGCAAAGATGGTGGTAAGAATCAAATGACACTCGTCAACCACCACGGTCCCAATGTCCAATCCAAACGCCCATGCTTTCGTCGAGAGTTTGGGGATGTTTAATGCGTTGATAATGTAAAAGAGATTTCCTTTGATGGGTGGATTCTGCGCATCGACACATTGTACAGAAACATTCGGGCCAAGACACCGTTCGATCGAGGACCGCCATTGATCCATTAACACCACACGGTTCACAATAATGAGAGTGGCATGACCGAGGATGCGCGCCAGACGGATCGTGGTCATGGTTTTTCCACCCCCGGGATACATGGCCACGAGAACACACGATTCCTTCGACAAGATATCCACGGCTTCACGGAGCACAACCTGTTGTTCTTCACGTAGCGTAATCAGGAAAGGAGGCCATCCGGTGATTTTTGGAATGTCGGGGCGGTAGTCTCGGAATCCGAAACGAATGGCGCAGGCAAAAGGGAGAAAGAAATGATCCATGACGATGGAACGGTCCAACGAGGCGACAAAGTCGACAAAAAGATCCCGTTTGGATTTCTTTTTGGGTTTTTTTTTAGGATCCAACGACGTCGATGCGATCACGCCCTCTGGTACGGGGGTGTCGTGATGATAATAAAGGGTGCAGATCTCCTTCTTGGGACGAAACCCTTTCTTGGCACCAAAGGAAACCGGATTATGATCATCGTTTTTCTCCACAATGGTGACGGCTTTTTCAAGACGGTCCAGAATGGACGCGTCCAACCCATGAATAATGTCTTTGGGCACACGGATTGACATCGTACTAACAATCCTGGAATTTATTTTGAAGGGTTTCTTCCAAAATAAATTCTTCATTTTATTTTATTTTTTTTGGTGGTTTTAAGGGAGGCAAGAATAGTCCTGTTGAGGGCCGCCATCCGATCCAGACAAATCCGCATCTCCGTCTTGATTTTCTTAATTTCATCTTTCAGATATTCATCATGATGAACTAATTTACATTTCTCTCGTTTTTTTTCAAGTGTTGTTTTTTTACGTTCATGTCGACAAAGTTGCTGGGAAATCTGTTTCAACGCCTGGGATTGAGTGGTGACCATTTCTTCTTTCTTTGTTTGTTTGTTTATTTGTTTAATTAACATAAGAAAAAAAATTCAAGTTACGTTGTTTTACGATAAAGACCCGTAAACCTTTCGATCCGCGACAACGCCTGCTGAATCCGGTCGTTCTCCTCATTCACGTGCTGCATGAGATGGTTCTTGAAACAAGTGGCCCGGATCGTCCTGTTGCAATCCTCACACGTCACCCGTCGACTCAAACATGTCCTCTTGATGTGGTCCTCGTACTCGGCAATGGGAAGAAGCTCCTGGCAATCCATATGACAACACCGCATCACACCATGTTCTTGGCGCAGATGGTCATACATTTCTCCATTGTTACGAACATACGTCGTACACCCTCCTACCAGACAACGTAGATAATGAGAACAGGTCTCCTTGTGTTTCTGGGCTTCTCCTGCGATATACACCGTTCCACACGAACACCACATCTTTCGGAACTCGCAATCGTTCTGTAGATGGTGATCGAGGTCGTTCTGACCCCCTTTGAAGGAACATCCCAAGGCCTCGTGGAAACAATCATAGTCCATACAAGGGTCAATGGACATCAACAAGTAATCCTTCTCGTAGCATGAGGCGCTGTCCCGAAGCATTGGAAGATTGATCGTTTCCGGACAAACCAGGCATTTCTTTCGTGTCTCTCGTTGGTTGAAGGGTAGATGAAGCTGTAAATAGGCCCGAGCACATGTGACACAGGCTCGTAGAATGGCATTACAGGGTTTATCGACACCTCCACGAGCTTTCTTGGTTTCACAGGCAAATCCGGCCTTGATTTTGACAGGCACTCGGGCAGGACAGTGACAGATGATACAATCCACCATCTGCATGATCTTGAAATCTGTAAAGGTGTGAGATTTTTATTATTAAACAAACATGTTACTCATGTATTTAACTTGATACATTTCTATCCATGAAATCCAACTCGATCATTTTTTGGAGTCGAGTCCTGTCCGTCCTATTCAAATCCCTTTAAAACCGGAAGCTCTCGGTATAATTATCGTCGTACCGTTGTTTATGGAATCTCCAAAAGTCTCGGGAACCGAACCGAAAGTCTTTCGGAACGGGTTTCGCCTTGTACCAAAAAACACAATCTTCGATACGATTCGATTGCGTGGCGTTATGAATGTAAAGCGCGGTATAATCATCGGTAATCGTGTCCATAATCTGACAAAACAGTGCAAAATCGGGGATGATACCGGCATAATTTTCCCATAACGTTTTACGGTTCCGAAGATTGGATTCTCTCAAAATAAAGGTGCCGTCGATATTGGTGCGAATCACCGGTTTAATATCCATACAATACTGAAGAGAGAGTACGAACCACATCTTCCAATGCCTCCCGTTTTTATAGAGGCCCTGAAAAATCGGTTTGTTGAGAACTTTGGGATCGTCGGTGCAATCATCCAGCAGCAACACAGACCATGGGTTTGTCAGATGTTTCTTGGCGATTTTCTGACGCGCCACAAAATCCTCAATCTTGCTCTCGTGCATGTGGTTGTACACAAAGGTGGATGGAATGAGACGTTTGTAATGTCCGTTGGAATCCTCGGTCCCACTCATAATCAGCGCCGTTGGGAAAATATTCGATTTTTCGTACAAAAGACTGGTGATAAGTGTGGTTTTCCCGGTATTGTGAACAATACTGCCGTCGGCTAAACGAAAACGATGGTTTCCCCCCAACACCACCCCAAAATAATAATCGCGATAACCGTCTGGTTCTACCTCAAATTCCTCGTACATGGTCTGTTCTTCACCCTTTTCGTCTGTGATGACACGCATCCACATACAGTGGCTCACCTTGCTCAACTTGTGGAGATAATCTAACAAGGAGATATCCACGATGCAATCAATCTCACAACAGTACAAGGTGAGAATATGCTCTTCATTCACCCGCACAAGGGTCTCTCTCGTAATGCTATTATATATCGTATAAAAATAACTCATTCCTTGACAGGTATCCAACACTTTCTGGGGTTGCCGTTGATCCCCAATCAAGATATCGTCCACCTCTATATTCTCAATATTCTTTATTATTGTTTTGGTTTTTGTGATGGGATATGGATAATCATCATGAGAATCCAAAAGATCAGGATCCTCACCACGAAAGACCTGTACTTTTGTTCCCCTCTCGAAACATCCAGGTTTTCCAATCACCACAATTTTTGATCCTCCTTGGTCCGGGTTGAGATAATTTTTAACGGACGGTGCAATCATATCGACATTTAATGGATTGATACGAAGTTCCATGTTTCTTTTTTATTAGTGTACACGACCGCGTCTCTTTAAACTTTTTTTAGCGGAACCGAATTGACGTAACGTTTGGGTGATGATATAAAACCCGATGCCTATTTGAACGAACATGTAGAGTACGCCGAGAACAAAATAGAGGATCCATTGTCGTTTTTCCTGCATGACAATCATTCGCTGGTCTTCGGACAGATTGCGAAAGTGCGCCATTTCCATGATGCGAGTGTAGTAGATGGAGATTCCCAGACCGACAAATGTGACCGAGATCATGATGAGAGCAATGGCAAAGACTCCCGCGGCCAGTGGATTCATATCGATGGATCGGACACGAACCATATGATAAAAGAAAAGGGCCGATGTGAGCAAGAGGCTGCTATACGCCAACGAACTCAGATAAAGACCCTCTGGAAACCAAATATTCATACGAAAAATATTATTTTTTTGGAACAAGATTTAAAAGAAAACCAACAAAAAAAAATTTGTAAAATGCCTACATCACCTACATCACCTACCCACATCACCTTTGAACAATTAAATAAACGTGGTAATCTAAGTGTCATCACACTACCCTCCGGAAAAAGTATGTTCTTCATAAACCCAACGACCATTACCGATAAAGAAGAATTGCAACGAAAGCTGACGGTGCAGAAACAAAGAAGACTGGAAAATGATATCGTCAAGGTCATGATGGAATTACTTCGAATTTCATACACTACGGATGGGAAAAAGATTCATAAATTACTCACGCAGCACAATTTAAAAAAGTTGACGAAAACGGATACTATCGTGAAAAAATTTTTTGAAAATCAAACTCAACTTTGTAACAACATTCGTGAACGATATTTACGGCGCCATCGACAAGATGGGCAACAGCATGTAAGCGACTCTCCAGAAATTGTAAAAGAGTCAAAGTACATACAGAGAAAAGAATGTGTAAGGTATATCGCTTCCTTCTTCTACACGACGATGATTTCTGACGGGCAGATATCCAATATACTCGTCACCGTGGCCGAATTATTTCTCGAATATATAAAAAAACAAACGTTTATTCAATCCTTTCTCGTTTTCCGCCATCCTATGAGAAAAGAAATCGATATAAAAAACCTCCTTCAACTGAATAAATCCAACATCGCCTCCAACCTTTCGGAAATCCTTACCCAAGAATCCATTCAAAAACTTTTACAACTTTCTTGTCACCCACAATCATGGAAGAAGACCGTCCCACAAGACTTTGAATATTTGAAAGAGGCGATCGGTTTCTATCGCGACTCTGTCAAAAAACAACAAGAAGTACAACACACCAAAAAAAAATCAAAATTATATCATCCCCCTTCCTCGTATTGA
>Ga0214921_10001699_pt1 | contig 37017 bp, 30 predicted proteins | sample LL1505_MetaG_FD_177992 | JGI IMG/M metagenome (GOLD analysis project Ga0214921, IMG submission 177992) | Freshwater microbial communities from Lake Lanier, Atlanta, Georgia, United States - LL-1505 | ecosystem: Environmental > Aquatic > Freshwater > Lake | place: USA: Georgia | collected...
CCATCGAGTCCATCACCTTGGACCGCGAAGTCTTGTCGTTGAAAGAAGACCTGATGCCGCGTTATGCCCGCTTGGTTTACAACGGCTACTGGTTCAGCCCCGAGCGTGAACTGCTGCAAGGCTTGATCGACGCCTCGCAAGCCACCGCCAACGGCAAGGTTCGCTTGAAGCTCTACAAGGGCACCATCATGTGCGTGGGCCGCGAGAGCAAAACCGACAGCTTGTTTGACACCCGCATCGCCACTTTTGACGACGATGGCGGCGCTTACAACCAAGCTGATGCTGGCGGCTTCATCAAGCTCAATGCTTTGCGCATGCGCATCGCGGGCAACCTGAAAAACGAACGTGCTGCTCGTGCGGCCAAAACCCCTGTGCGAAAAACCACTGCCAAAAAGAAAGCCTGACCATGGTGACCGAACAACTCCAAGGCGCAAGCGTCGCCACCAAAGCCAATGTGTTTTTCGACGGCAAGTGCGTCAGCCACACCGTCACCCTGCCCAATGGCGAGAAAAAATCCGTGGGGGTGGTGTTGGCATCAACCCTGACCTTCAACACCGCGGCCGCTGAAATCATGGAATGCGTGGCGGGTGGCTGTGAATACAAAGTGGCTGGCAGCAATGAGTGGAAAACCTCTGGGCCAGGAAGCCAGTTTTCAGTGCCCGCGAACTCGTCGTTTGACATCAAGGTGGCAGAGGCTTACCACTACATCTGCCATTTCGGTTGACCCGTCATGACCCCAGCCCCGCCCCTGGGCTGAGGTGCATCAACTAAACCAATACCCTGGCCTTGGCAGCTGCAAATTCAGCCTTGAGTTGGTCAATCAAGGCGGCTGCACTTTGCACCCGGTCAATGGCTCCGATGCCCTGCCCGCAACCCCAAATGTCTTTCCATGCTTTGGACTTGTCGCCACCAAAGTCCATTTTGCTGGGATCGCTTTGCGCCAAATTTTCCGGGTCCATGCCGGCGTTTCGGATGGAGGGGGCCAGGTAATTGCCGTGAACGCCCGTGAACAAGTTGCTGTAGACGATGTCGTCTGAGTTGCTGTCCACGATGCATTGTTTATAGGCATCGCTGGCCCGTGCCTCGTCGGTGGCGATGAAGGCCGATCCAATGTAAGCAAAGTCAGCACCCATGGCCAACGCAGCCAAGATGGCACCGCCACTGGAGATGGCGCCGCTCAGGGCCACAGGCCCATCAAACCACTGACGAATCTCTTGGATCAGCGCAAATGGGCTTTTGACACTGGCGTGTCCCCCCGCCCCTGCCGCCACGGCAATGAGTCCATCGGCACCTTTTTCAATCGCTTTGTGCGCGAATTTGTTGTTGATGATGTCATGCAACACCACGCCGCCGTAGCTGTGAGCAGCTTGGTTGACCTCTTCACGCGCCCCCAAAGAAGTGATGATCACGGGCACTTTGTACTTCACGCACAAGGCCATGTCATGCTCTAAGCGGTCATTGCTTTTGTGCACGATTTGGTTGATGGCAAAAGGCGCAGCAGGTCGATCTGGATGCGCCCTGTTGTGCGCGGCCAGCGCTTCGGTGATCTCAGCCAACCATTCATCCAACTGAGAGGCTGGACGGGCATTCAAAGCTGGCATGGAACCCACCACACCGTTGATGCACTGGGCGATCACCAACTTGGGGTTGCTGATGATGAACAGCGGCGAACCGATCACAGGGAATGGGAGCGCAGCAAGTGCGGGCGGGAGTTTTGACATGTCTCGATCCTCAGAGGTGTGGAAAGTCAGGGTGTCAGTGGCAACTGTTGGCGTTTGACAATGCGGGAGCGATCATATAAGAGTCCGGCAGGATGGGGTCTGAGCGTTCCTTTTTTCAACGCAAATATGGCGTTATATGATGGGGAAGTCGGCATGTTTGATGAGACGGGCTGCGTTTCAAAATTTTTTGACAACCGATCGAAAACCCTAGCTGATCAACCCAAAACTCGATCTAGTATCTTGACCGAACATCCGCCAGGGTGTCTTGCCTTCCAGGGCGTGCCAGGTGGTCCCAGCAAGTATTCACAGTTCAAGGGAAAACATGAACGCATTACATCGTCGATTGCGGACAAGCATCCAGTTTGGGGTGCTGTTTTGCTTGTTGGGAATGCATGGGCTTGGACAAGCGCAAACCTACCCATCCAGACCGATCAAAATGATCGTGCCATTTCCTGCCGGTGGCACCACCGATATCGTGGCCCGTTTGGTGGCCCAAAAAATGAGTGAGTCCATGGGGCAGCCCGTGACTGTCGACAACCGGGCAGGTGCCGGCGGTTCCATTGGTGCTGACCTGATGGCCAAAGCCCCACCGGACGGCCACACGATTTTGATGCACAACTTGTCTTTTCCCTTGGCATCGGTGGCCCAAGCGTTGGCCAATCGATCCCCTTTCAATGTAGAGACCGATTTCGCCGGTGTGTCCATTGCGGTATATGTCCCATTTGTGTGGACGGCAAACCCTACGGTTCCCGCCAAAGACCTCCAAGAGTTGGCCAACCTGCTGAGAAACAACACTTCCTTGCAATACAACTACGGCTCAACAGGCCCTGGCTCCACCATGCACGTCTTGGGAGAAGCGTACAAAAGAGCCACCAAGGTCAACATCATGCATATTCCGTTCAAAGGTGCAGCGCCTTTGAAACAAGAGCTGTTGGCCGGACGTTTGCAAATTGGCGGCGATCAGTTGTCTTCATCACTGGCGGAAATCAAAGCCGGAACCATCAAAGCCTTGGCCACCAGCGCATCCAAGCGAATTCCAGAGTTACCCGATGTGCCCACGGTGAAAGAGTTGGGGCTTCCCAGTTTGGAGTTGGAAGGTTGGAATGGCATATTCGCCCCCGCCAAAACCCCCAAAGACATCATTGACCGACTGAACAAGGAGGTCATATCTGCCGTACGCCACCCAGATGTGATGAAACGCCTCAGCGATTTGGGCGCAGAGGCGGTGGGCTCCACACCCGCTGAACAAGATGCCATGCTGAAAAAGCAAATGGAGCAATTTCGAGCCATCATTCGCGATATGAAGTTGGAATAAACGACCCCTTCTCTCTTGATTCAATGCACAAACGCTGCTGCAAGCCATGCCGCTGACCCGCCAAAACTCAACCCTTTCATGGACAACTTATGCTAAGACTGGATGGAAAAGTGGCTTTGGTGACCGGCTGTGGCACCCGGGGCGAAGGTTGGGGCAACGGCAAAGCCATTGCTGTTTTATTGGCGCGCCAAGGCGCCACTGTGTTTGGTGTCGATCGTGACTTAGATGCCGCCATGGTGACCCAAAAAATCATCGAAGATGAAGGTCGCAAAGCCTATGTATGCACGGCCAATGTGACCAACGCTGAAGATGTGCAAAACATGGTGAAGAGCTGCATGGACATGTTGGGTCGCATCGACATTTTGGTCAACAACGTTGGCCAGTCTGAGCCGGGTGGCCCCGTTGAGATGAGCGAAGAAACATGGGACGGACAAATGGACTTGAACGTCAAAACAGCGTTTCTGACGATGAAATCGGTTTTGCCCATCATGGAAAACCAAGGCAGCGGCTCCATCATCAGCATCTCTTCCGTGGCGGGGCTGCGGTATGTGGGCAAACCACAGGTGGCCTATGCCGCAGGCAAAGCAGCCCTGATGCAATTGACCAAAACCACCGCGGTACTGTATGCATCCAAGGGTATTCGGTTGAATTGCGTGGTTCCTGGCTTGGTGTTCACACCCTTGGTCAAACGTTTGGCCGATAAATATGCTGGCGGACAGTTTGAAGCATTTGTCGAGCATCGGCACAAGCAAGTCCCCGCCGGGCACATGGGAGATGCATGGGATGTGGCCAACACGGTGCTTTTTTTGGCCAGCGACGAAAGCCGCTACATCACGGCACAAAGCATTGTGGTGGACGGCGGCTTGATTGCGGCCACCCGATAAACAACCCCATCAGGACACCCAATGCATCAACCCACGCTCAGGTTAGACCACAAAGTGGCCATCATCACAGGTGCTGGCTGCGTGGGTCCCGGATGGGGCAATGGACGCGCAACCGCCGTGCGCTTTGCCCAAGAAGGGGCAAAGGTTTTTGCAGTGGATATCGATATAGATGCCATGGCGGAAACCCAAAAAATGATTTCCGAATTTGGCGGCGACTTCACCCCCTGTGTCGCGGATGTCACCCAGGCAGAGTCTGTGCAATCGATGGTCCAAGCCTGTTTGGATCGATACGGCAAGATAGACATCTTGGTCAATAACGTGGGCGGGCCTGCGCCTGGTGGCCCTGTTTCCATGTCAGAGGCCAGTTTCGATGCCCAAATCGACTTGAACTTGAAGTCGGTTTTTTTGACTTGCAAATACGTGATTCCCGTCATGGAGCAAAAAGGTGCGGGATCGATTGTCAATATCGCATCCATATCCGGGATTCGATTCAGCGGTGCCGCCCAAGTCGGCTATGCCGTTTCCAAAGCGGGTGTCATTCAATTTGGGCGGGTTGTGGCGATTGAGTATGCCCAAAAAGGGATCCGCATCAATTCCATCCTCCCCGGTCAGTTGCACACACCCTTGGTGGATGCCGTTCTGGCCAAAACACAAAGCGGTGGCGACATTGAGGCCCTTTTAAAGCGCCGTCAGGCGCGAATCCCCATGCCTTTTGTGGGAGACGGTCGCGACACCGCGAATGCCGCACTTTTTTTGGCTTCTGACGAAGCGCGCTTCATCACCGGTACCGAGTTGATTGTCGACGGCGGCATGACGGCGAAATGCGATTAACCCCAAGGAGCGATTCCATGAAAAAACATCATTCAAATGGACCCATTACCCATGCCATCACGGCGCTGACTGCCCTCAAAAAATCAATGCGCATCGGTTTTTGGCTTTCTGCTGCGCCTTTCTTGGCCGCGGTTTTGCCAGGGCATGCGGCTGATCCATTTCCCAGCAAGCCCATACAGCTGGTGATTCCCTTTGCGCCTGGGGACACGGACAACATGATCCGACCCTTTGCAGATCGCATGGGTGAATTTTTGGGGCAACCCGTCGTTTTGTCATTCAGACCGGGCGCGGGTGGCGCCATCGGCGCTGGCACAGTGGCCAGCAGCAAACCCGATGGACTGACTTTGGTGGGCACATCTCCAGGTTCCATTGTGGTGGTTCCCCTGGCCAATAAAGACATCAAGTATTCGTTTGACTCTTTTGAACCCATTGCCAGCCTCTCAGAGGGCGGCATGATGTTGGTGGTATCTAAAAATGCACCTTGGAAAACACTCAAGGAGTTGGTGGACTATTCGAAAGCAAACCCAGGGGTCATCAACTACACCACTTCGGGTGCCATGGGCATCACCCATTTGTTGGCAGAAATATTCAGCAAAGAGGCCGGCATCAAGTGGACCCACATTCCAGAAAAAGGCAGTGGCCCAGCCGTCACCTCATTGCTCGGAGGTCATGTCCAACTTTCATCGGCCGCAGTCGGTGCGGTACAGACCCATGTGGAATCGGGCGCATTGAGGCCCTTGGCGGTGTTCAGCCTGCAACGTCTCAAGTCATTGCCAGATGTTCCCACCTTGCGAGAGTTGGGATACAAAATCGCAGGACCCGCGTATTACGGCATCTCAGCACCCAAGGGCACGCCCAAAGAGGTGATCGATCAAATTTACCTGGCAACCCAAAAAACGATCGAAAAATACAACCCTCAAATAGCTGGGAATTTAAAGTTATTTGGTGCTGAAATAAAGCACTTGAACCCTGCTGAATACAAACAATATTTGAGAGACCAAAACGCGTTGTTCGCCGATGCCATGAAGGGCCTCAACTAAATTGACATTTCAATCACCGCTGAGGGGCTTGGTACTCAAGCCCCACCCCATCGAGGAAGGCCAGCAGATGGTGCGGTTCAGCTGTTTCGGTTGACGATCACCATGATGGTGACCAAGATGCCGACAATGACAGAAAAGAATGCAATGCCAACGGCATAGTACTGAGCGGCTTTGGCCTTGATCTGGGAAGTGCGTGATGTATTCATCAAATTATTGTGCCAGGGGTGTCGCTGTCGAGCAAGCATTTGGGAAATAATCGTGAACAAAAGTGACAATACATCTGTATTCAAGCCATGAAATTGATCATCTCAGGCAACGCTCAATCCGCCAAGCGCAACATGGCTGGAGACAAATGATTCAAGTGCGCTACAAACCCATTGGTGCTGCGAGTGGGATCGGGTGCCCCCCCCTTGATCAAGACCCGCAAACCAGCTTGGGCGCTGTCAATCAATGGCAAATCAACATGCGGTTGGATCACAGAAGCCAATCCGGCCAATCCTGCACCCCCCAAAATAATTGACCGAACACCTGGCAAGGAAGCATCTTGACATGCCTGAGTCAGGCATTCAATGGCCATGGCCGGATCAGCCTGCAACATGGCCCCCGTGGGTGTCACCGTTTCAATGTGAAGCAGCGCTTCCCCAAAACCCAAGGTCATTGCCAAGCGCTGCAACATGGGTTTCCAGCGAAGCCCCCCCGTGACAATGGCAAATGAACCCCGCTCAGATGCCTCCATAAATGAGGCCTCCGCCAAACCAGTGACTTTGCAGGCGCTGGACTCGCGCAGCGCGAACAAACCGGGGTCACCAAAGCATCCGATCAACACACCATCTGGGGCATTTTGCTCAGATAGATAGTCTGCCCATGTTTCCAATAAGGCGCTGGCAGCCACGGCATGACTCGCTTCGCAAGCGATGTACGGGGCACCTTTGCTGACAGTTCGAACATCTAAGCCGCACCCCACTGGCAGCAAGGGCAGCAGGTTTTCATATAACTTCAGTGTTGTCGCTTCACTGGTATTGGGATTGATCAGCAGAAATTTTTGTTGTACTGCCATTTCAGTGGTGTCAGGCATGAATGATCCCCATGGAACACGTGTTCAATCACAGGCTTATGGATCCACGCCTGAATTCGGGTCTGTATGAGCAAACAAATTAGACATGCGATTCAAGTCGCCCTCCTCTCGCATGATTTCTTTCATCAACTCGGGAAGAGGCAATCTACCCCACCGCACCGCCTTTTGAATCAAATAAGGTGTCGGACTGTGCGGTTCTCGTTGTTGCAAATAGCTGGCAACGGCTTCCAGGGTTGCGTAAGCTTCCTCACGTGTGCGCCATTGTCCAGACTGCCACTCGGAAGACTGCAAATTGTATTCACCTTGTTCTTGCATGGCTGTATGACCTTGATCAGGTAAGTCTTCCGCCTGGGAAGTTGACTGAGAATGGGCCGTTGAACTGCCTTTGCCTAAACTCGCTGTCAACGCTGCCAGCACCCGCTCAAAGGCCGACAAGCACGACATCAGTTTGCTCAAATTGGGCGAATCCGTTGCCAGCTTTTCATCCAGAAATTTTTGTAAATTTTGCATGATTTGGATGCACTCTCGCACTTGAGCCAATTGCAAAAGCAAAGACTCGGCATGTGCAGGACTCTTGGCCAGCGACAACAACTCGGAACGGCTGATGGGCTCCAATTGGAATTCGGCTGGGACAGTTTCTTTTTTAGGTTGAAGAATATCTTGGGCATGGACATCCTCTGCCGTGAGCCGGTCCCACTCCACCAATGTGATTTTTGACGGACTGCGCTCCAATATGGTCATCATCACCACATGAATCTTCAAGCTGACAGCAAGCGATTCACTCACCCACTCGAAAGGCGCTTTGCGGGGCTCCGTATCTCCGTCGGTGATCAGCGGGTGAATCCCTTCCCAGAACGCAACGGGCAAATCGTGCATGAGTTTGAGTCCCGACGCCAAACCCTGCAAACCATATAAACGCATCCAAGCTTCAGTCAACCATGCGACCAATTGCAAGTCTTTGGATTTTTTAGCCAAGGCTTCAAAGCACTGTGTTTCTATGAACAGCCAATCGGCTTTCTTCAGAGGGCGCTCCCATTGCCGCATGGGCAAATTGGGGTCGTCCTCTTCTCTGGCCAATCGAATATCCGTATAGATGGGGTCGTACCGCAATGAAGCGCCGCAAGGTGACTCAGTGGCCACTGGCTCTAATAGATCGCTGAGCTTGAACAGAAAATCAGTACTCATAAACTTGCCATCAAGGCATGGTCCATTCTGGCGCTTTGGTGGGGAAGGATGCCGGCCATGCCAGCAATGTTTTTTTACCCGCTGGACTGATGGCCAACCTGATGAAAACCCGGGCCTGAGTTTCATTGCCCATCGTTTTGCCATCATCGGTTTGTGCCAACAAAGGAAACTCAAATCGCAACAACTGAGCGCGCCCATCCAAGCGTGCATTGCGCTCAGCCTCTCGATGGGCCGTCAGAATGCTAAATAAAGCCCAGGGGTCGGTGTAACGGTAAGTCACGGCTTTGTCCTCAATCGACATGTTCGCTTGTCTGGCATCGGCCTTGGGTTTCAGTGGGCTGTCTTTGGCTATGCGCAAGGTCAACACAATGGGCATCCCAGGCTCCCAAAAAAGAGACTTGCCAGAATCCTTCAAACGCAAGGTCTGATTGCCTGTTGAAATAGACCAATCAATGATTCGCCCGCCTTCTTTTTCATCGCTGATATTGGCTCTGAAATCAACACTGACATCGTAACCAGCAGGGGCACCAGGTTCAGCCGGGAACAGCGGTGCTAAAAGTTGACGCACTCGGACGAACTGCTCTTCAAATTTTCTGATGTGCGGTGGATAAGACATTTGAGATTTAGCCCCGCCTGACGAGGGTGAGACCTCGCTCAAGGCTTTTTGGACCCGATCAAATTGGTTCAGCGTTGCCGCGACATCGTCTAATTCAGCAGGAGGAAAATCCAATCTGCTTGCACCGCCAGATGAAGAGCTCGCACCGATGAAGGAGGAAGCCTTGAAGGGTGCACGGCCAGACAAATCCCGGTTGAATAAAGAAGAAAATTGCGCCCAGCTCTGTTTGCGCTCTTGATCTTTGAGGGCGACACATCGGCTCAACAAACCCGATTGCAAAGACTGCAAACGATCAGCAAACATGTCAAAGCTTCGCCTGGTTGTGCTGACCTTTGACAAACGATCAATACAATTGCCATACTCCAAATCGGTGCCAGTGCTCAGTAAAAACTGCACCAATCCCCCCAATGAACTGGTGGGACTTTTTAACTTGTTTCGAGCGACATCAGCACTCAGCCCCGCCCACTTTTGCACCAATGGGTGATTGGGTTGCAAACTGCTCAAAATCTGCAACAGTGGTTCTGCTTCTTTGGTCGCGTTTTCAATATAGGCCACTTGTTGTGCCACGTAGGCCGCCAAGCCAGTCGCATCGGAAGCTTCATAAACCTGAACAAGGGGGCTTCCAACGCCACTCCATGCTCTGAACTCAGGATCTCTGGGCAAAAATAAATTGGCCTGATGGAAGCCGTCATCGAGCAATTTAAGACGGGTCATGATGTCCCGAGAAATAATGCTCTTCAGCGTCGCCGCAGCATCTGCAGAGCCCAACTCGTTGAGCAATGCAACCAGCCGGGCCAATCGGGGTTGATCCGACTCTTGCAACGAGATTTGTTGAACAGGCCGCGAGGTTGACAACATGGCCTGAGAAGTGGACTCTAAAACCTTAGAGGCCAGCGCTCCGTACAAAAAACGGGTGGCAGGGGCTTTCAACTGCGCCGGAAACTTCAGCAGAAGATCATTTTCCAAATTTCTTTTGACATCACCATATGACAGCGCCTGGTCTAGCCTTTGGCGATCCCAACTGACAGAGGGGCTGGTGGACTCCGTCAATTTTTTAGGAGAATTATTTTTGACGTACGGCAATGCCAGCATTTTATTCAGCACCTCAGACAACACCTGTCTATCCGGGTTGAATGTCCAGCGATTATCCTTTTCGTTCCACTCTAATTTGCCGACCAAGGAGCTGGCGTTTTCATTGCCAATGCTGTCCCATTCATTCAAAAATTTAGCGAATGCAGTGTTCAATCGTTTGAGTGCCGCCTCTGTCACATCAGGACCCAAGAGTGCATTCCCCTTGGCCACTTGCAATAGCTTGTCAAAATTCGCACCGAACTGCGGCGACCGGCGTTGAATCCACACGCTTTTCCCGGCTTGTAAAAAGGCGGCCTGTTCACGCAACTGGGTTGAGAGTTCCTCCCATGCCTGAATGCCCAGGGTGCCATCAAATGAAGATGTTGTCTCCGTGCTGACTTGTGCAAGCAACTCAGAGTAACGCGATTCCGTGTGCAACAAGTGATTCTTCGAAAGCACAGCCTCCGTCAACTCATCAAACATCAAACCAAACGTACAACTGGACGCCTGGCGCAACGCGGTCAAATCAACCATGCCACCGCTGGGTGCGCTCTTGCGGAAAATGTCTGCGATTTGTCCAGTGTTGCCATTGAGTTCAACACCCATCAAGACCTTGACCAAAAGCCGCAGGTCCTCACCGTTCGCAGCTTGTGTTTTATCGGTCAATCGAGTCAAGGCCATGACGGCCCTTTGCAGATCCTCTGCTCGCCTCACATATTGTTCCAACAAAACAAATTCGGCTTGCTCATCCACCTCCAAATCGCGCTGCCCCGTGAAGCTCGCTCTCTCTGTCCAAGATTTAGGCAAGCTGCAACTGGAGGTTGCGAGCAATGCACCATTGGTGCTGTCAATCGGGGCGCCAGTCATGTCAGCCACCGCGGAATTGAGACTGATTCGGATGGGATCAAATGCGGTTTTTGCAAAACCATCTGCTATGCGCTTTTGCACTTTTGAATTCAAGTCGTCCACATAAGACCAGGACCCAGGCATGGGCAAAGCCCATAAAGCACCGGCATTCAAGGAATCTAACAAGCGCAAAGCGCGCAGAGCGCGGTCTCTGCTTTTTTCAATGTCAAATGTTTCATCTCGGCTTCTGCGCAATGCATCTTTGGTTTCTTGATTAAATTGTTCAATCACGCCGACCAATTCACCCGCCACATAATTGATTTTGAGTGACGCCAAGCCAAGGGCCACCAACCACACCGCCACAAAGCCACCGGTACCCCAGCGAACTGCCGTGTGCACCGCGGGTCTGCGCAATTTTTGTGTGCGCGCAGACCGAACCAAGCCAATTTCTGGAAAAATCTTTTTCTCAAAAAGGTCCCTCAGAAACGCTGGCTGTAAGGCATTTCGCACTTGATACAGGCTGTCTTCCTGCGCCAGTGCATAGGGCGAGTGCTGGTTTCCAAGCAAAACGGCAGACTCACTGCTGTCACCCGTGAGATAAAAACCACGGAATAAAAATGGATCGTGATAAGCGCTTGGGCGCATCAACTCATCCATAAACGCATGGATACCAGCCCGTAACTTATTGACCTCAGCGGGCAATAAAAAATATTCGGAACAATCTCTGTCAGGCAGTTCTAGGGCACTGAGTTCCATGCATGCTTCAGAAAGCGTCATGGATATCTCATCCATACCTTGATCAATCCACCTCTCCTGAAACGGGGCCGAAAGATCAAATGGAGAAGACCAACCCAAGATGCTTCGCCGCATGGGCGATGGCAATGCGGAGGAAAACCGAGCAAAGCCTGGAATTTTTTCGCATTCACTGACAACGATGTAGACAGGGAATTGCAGCGCAAATCGATGTTGTGCCAACCATAAACGCCTGCTCAACCCTTTGGCCATGGCCAATAGCGACGCCAAATTCTCGGGGCTGGTGTCCAACAGCGATGAAGCTGGCAACGTGAAAACCAAGGAATCAAAGGGTCGGTCAGGCCTGTAACTCCGACATAAGCTTAAAAACTCATCCCAGACTCCCTGGGTTGCCTTGTTATCAGGGTCTCCCAACTGGCTGGATTGCAACTGAACGGCAACACCCTTGTCATAAAAACTCCATCCAACACCATCCACTGAAGCAGAAATGGCTGAATCACTGCTCAAAGCGCTTTGCAGACCACTCGCCGACAAAGGCAAATCATCAGGGCCAACGCCATTGATCACCAATGTCCAAGACAGGTTGTAACGCTCGGATCGCTCCGCCAAATTGTTTTCAATCAACTCAATTGCACGCCGAAACGACTGTTTCAGCGAACTGATTTGTATGGTTGGGGTCGTCGAAGCAAGCGTGGCACTGTTGGCACCTTGCTTGCCATGTTTGATGGCCACTTTCATCAAAAAAATGATCACCAAAAGAATGACCACGGCCAAACAAGTCAAGGTCAAAACAACCATGTTTTCCGAAAGAAAACTCAGCATAAGCTCCCTCCTCGGTTTGAGGAAGAAAGGCGCTCAGAAGCGCTTCCCACGGTGACATCCAATGATTTTCTAACTGGCCACGATTGCCACAGCCAGACAAGTTCCGATACCAGCAGCATGCCCGCAAAGATCAATCCAAATTTGATCCACCAACGACTGATTTTGGGGAGGCGGCGCGATGCAAAGTGTGAAAGTGTGTTGTCATAAGGCACTTCGGATAAGCGTCTTTCTGCACCAGACAATTCGGCAGGCCGCTGGAAAATGAATTGAAAAAGATCATTTCGATAGCTTGCCAGTTTGCTCAAGTCAGCATCACCTCGAAATTGCCCTTTGAACCCCAAAGAAATCACATACAAATAAAGTTTGGCCAATGGACGCTGCGAAGGCTCTCTGGCCGATAGCAATTGATCGATTTGGGAAAAAACCTGCTCACCTGCATGACTGGATTTGAATAGCTTCGCCTCCAACAACTCATGGCGCCAGTGCTCGCGGCCAGCCCAATCTGAATTGAGCAAAATTTCATCCGCCAATACAGCCTTGAGGTAGCGCGCTTGCGATTCATACTCCATGGCTGCGGCACCACCAGAACGCCTGGCTTCCAGCGTTTGCAATTCAATGAGTTGCAGCAAATCTTTGCTCAGAGTCTGCGCAGCTTCTGGCGCATCGGTTTCGCTCACACGCAATATCAGTTGAGACGCGCGATGCAACACTTGGAAAAAATCCCGAAACTGAACAGAGGAGAGCTCATCCCCACTGGCAAGGTGATGGGATGGCAAGGTTTGTTGTAATGCGATGGCAGAAGTGAGCATGAAGGTGTCTGTCCGGCTTCAAGGGTTTATTTGCTGGCTTTCTCGAACAGCACAATTTCTCGCGGCCTGGGTATCAAATTTGCCTCATTCACATTGCTGATCAGCAATGGTTGATCCGTAACAATAAAACTCTCTCGAAGCTCCACAGAAAAGATGGTGTACCCAGAGCTGGCCCGCAAACCCAACTCTTCCACTTGGTCTACCTTTTTACGCGACACACCCAAAACGCGTCTGTCACTCAACAAAGTCCAAACCGTCTGAGATCCGATCACCGCACCATTCATCCATTGAGTCAATTCAGCATCCGTTTGTCCACGCAATCCAATATAGAAATGAGCCGATTTTGGCAATCGTTCACCAGGCAAAGAGAACACGTTGCCATCGAAACCAAATACCAAAGGTCGCCAATCTTGACTGACTTCGGCCATCAAATCTTCAATTTCCGCCAAAACAGGCTCAAAAGACGCCAATGGATCTTCATGCTGCCAGCGCGGTGCCTGGATAGGAACTGCGCCAGGCCGCAATGTGCTCAACACACCGAGCTGATTGCAAAGTGACACATACAACAGAAACGGGGGTAGCTCTGGGGCAGTCAAGACCGCTTGCAAACCCGCCAAGGCTTGTACCAAAGCGGAAAGTTTATTTCGTTGCTCGAGTGCGTCCAGCCTCTCCTCTAAACGAGAAGAAGGTGAACTGGTGAGTTTGGCCAAAAACAAAGCCTTGATCCGCAATTGGGCAACGATATGAACCACGCTTTGCCAAATAGGATGTTCAGGCGTCAAGCTGAGCAAAGGGGGCAAACTTGGACCCAGGCTATAGACTTCATTTTCTTTTCGGATACACAACAAACGCATCGATCGATAAATCGAAGAAGGTCTATCGCCCGCCATCATCAACACTTTGAGTTTCATGCGCGGGAGATCAACCGGGAGCGCCTCCGATATCTCGTCGTTCACAGCTGATGCGTCTATGCCATGAAATCTGCTGACTTGACCCGGCGCGTTGAGGGATCGATTGATCCCCAAGGCCACATAAACACTCAGCTCCCCAACAGAGAGTGCGTCCTCCCAATCTGCCAGCTCAAGCTCAAGCTGCTGCCCATCACCGTTCTCAGCGTTAAAAACAAAAGGCGTTCCATCGGGAAAAACAGCTTCCAAAGAATTCACACGCAACAAACCGTTGGCCAACAGACTTTCGTCGATATCAAAGTACTTAACGCCCCATGCCAAAGCATTGGCGCTCAATGACTGCCAGGCCACCAAGGTGTCTACGCGTGCAGATTCTTGTTGAAAGTGCTGGGGTGACAGCAGCATGCCTTCATGCCATTGAATGTGTGGGAGTGGCGCAGATACTGTCATGATGAGGGATTCAAAATTTAGAACTTGTCAGGACCGAAGCAACTTTGAAAGTTCGATTCTCCAAGGTGATCACATAGCCAACGTCGTCCAAAGGTATCCAGCTTTTGTGTTCACCGGGTGTGGCGTAGTTGGCAAAAACAAAAACACCTGTTGACATCAATTTTGAATAATCACTCTTATTGAGCATGATTGTTTGCCCAGGAACTAACTCTAGAGAGATAACTTTCAAAGTTTCCGAAAAAGTGCGCATCGTGCCCTCTCGGGAAGAAAACCATTTCCCAGCGTTGAGGTTTTGCAAAATTGTTTGAACTTCAACCGTACCCGCAAAAACGATATCAACAGCTACGGCGCTGTTGACATTGACATCGGTAGCGGCGCTTAAAACCAGACCGGGCCATTTGGGGGAAAAAGATTTGGGAACAGCCAAGCCTGGATCGCCTTTGGATGGGGCCAAAATTGAACATGCGGAAATGCCCATCAATGCGCCCCAAACCATCACTGCCTTGAAGCAAGCAGCAAGCCCATGGAAAGTGAAAGAAATTTTGTACAACATGCCTGTCTAGTCTATCCTAATCAGAGGAAAAAACCAATAAATAACCTGTACTTAAATTAATCACTTAAGGTTGAACATCAGGCTAGATGGCGGGTTTCAGGAGTTAAAAAAAGACAGCCCGTCTGGCATGCGTACACCCAAGCCAACACCAATGGAGAAAACGGTGATCAATAAGGCCAGAGCCATTGCAGCCATCATCATCAAAGCGCCCCTGTCGATAGAAAAGGTAACGGGTGAATGCTTTGGTACTGTTTCGGTGGCTGTTTCGTCTGTTCGCATTTCACGGCTCAAGCCCTTGGACACCACCGAAATCACGGCGCAAGACAGCAACACCGAAAGAATGCTTTTGAAGCCAGCAACGACCACTTCAATGATGACAAATGCAGGCAATATCGCTTCAAAAGGCAACTTAAAGAATTGATTCATGTAGCCAGCCATGATCAAAGTTCCACTGCCCACCATCGCCCTAGAAACAAAAGAGCAGATGATTGACAACATCAGAATTTGCAAATGATCCAAAGTCGACAATGGCGACTGATACAAGTTCGCAACGAACATCGCCAACAAGGTAAGAAAAATCACTTCACCAGCGTGGAAAAAGAAGGGGAACAAAGGCGCCAAAAACTTCACCATGGCACGACGGAATCCAAATACGTCGCACAGGCAATGAATGACACTGGGCACACCAGCCGCTGAGTTTCTTGCCAGAAAACTGATCAGCAAAGACTCTTTCAGTGCACCCATGGTTTTCAAGATGGATGTGCCTGCCGAAAAAGAGATCACCCAAAGCAAAAAACCACCCGAAAATAAAACAGAAATGATGAAGGGCTTCAAGAATTCCGAGAACAAACCCAGACCCCCCTGACCCATACCCGCCACCAAATGAACAGCATATGCAAACGCCACCATGGGCAACATTTTGTTAATGGTGGTGATCAGAATCTCCAGGGCCTGGTAAATCAACTCTAGCCGGTCAAACAAAGGCTTGCTGACACCCGTCGGCAGCATGGCAAAACCCAAACCCAATATCAAGGCGCCGACCATGGACAAGCCCAACGACTCATTGGCAAATGCATGGAACAAATTGTCAGGCGTGAACTTGTACACCAGGCCATCTGACGGCCCCTCAGACGTCTCAAAGAAGCGCACAGTTTGAATGGACTCCTGGCTCAAGGACAACTGACCTAAATTCCAATGATTCATGTCAGTCAACCCTGATCCAGGGGAAAACAATGCGCCGATGACCAGAGCCACAGCACCGCAAGCCATGAGCCCAGCAAAACCAAGAGATACAGCCACAAGGAAACGAATAGGCGAGTTAGGCAAGCGCGAAAAATTAGCCAACCCGAAAATAATCGCCAACAAAATCAAAGGCACCACAAACAGGTTGAGTAGATCCACATAGATCTTCAACAGGGGGTTGAACCAAAGAGCAGCGGATGGGATGAACCATGCCAACACGGCTCCCAGCATTGGTAGCCCGATAAAAAGCCATGGATTTTGGCTCCAGTCAGAGCGATGGTGAATGGACATCATCGTCACAGTCGAATCGGTTTATTCGAGATCAGTGCCACATATGCACATTGCGACATCGACATGGTCAAACCACTGAGAAACGCGCAAATGGGTTCAACCGCCAGCAGCAACAAGATAACAGCCTCAGTGGGCAAACCCAAAGGGTTACAGATCACGGCCAAAAGCGCCAACTTATTTGCACCTTGCAAGCCCATTGAAGCAAAGCCCTGGACGATGGACAAGCCCAAGATGAGCAGCCACTCAGCGTTGGTGATCGGGTGTCCATAAATTTGTGCAATAAAGACAGTGGCCATTGCAAAATACATGATGGGCGCTGACCGCACAAAGCATGTTGCCAAAGGAACCAAAAATTCCACTTTATCCTGTGTGAACCCGAGTCGCATCGACATGGTTTCGACCATTTGGGGAATGCCCACCGCGGAATGCTCACCAGAGGCCATGGCAATACTGAGAGTGGGCCGCAAAGATGACAAGACATCCCCATGGCTCGCATCGGAGCGCATTTTTAAAATGGCAAAAGATAAACCGCACAACAAAACGGCCATGAATGAAAATGCCATCAAAAAATTCGCCAGAAGAATCAATGCATCAGCCCCCATGTGTGCGCTCAAATGAGCTGCGACGATAAAGATCACCACCGGTAAGGCATGCCTAAAAATAGAGCTTAATTTAAAGCATGCAGAAATCACCGTCACCAAGGATTGATTGAAGTCTTCTTTCAAGCGGGAATTGAGCACGGCCACTGCAAATCCGAACATGATTGCAAAAACAGCAATTTTTGTTTCTTCGCCCTGAGCAAGAGATTGAAAAATATTGCTTGGCAGGATCGCACTGATGAGCCCATCAACACCTCGAAAGGAACTTTCAATGGTCTCTGCATAAAAACTCATTCTGCTGACATGGTCAATATTGTTTCCGCCCAAAACTTTCTCGATGCGCCACGAATTTTCGTTGGTGAATTCAGCACCAGGTTGAAAAACATATGCGGCTGCCATGCCCATCAAGGCGGGCAGCAGCGCCATGAACGCCAAGCCTGACAGGGCACGCAAGCCCGTTCTTGTATAGGCTCTTTCTTTGAACATGCCTTGAATATTCAAAATGATCGAGCAAAGGATGAGCGGCACAACCAAAATCTGCAACAAATCAATATAGATTTCCGCAAGAAAATACACAGCAGAAATTCGAAGGGGTGATAAAAATCCAAAAAGCCCTCCCAAAAGCAGTGCGGCCATCAGCACTGCTGGGGAATGCAACCAAATAACTCGTTGTGACAAGGGGGTGTGCTCCATGGTGTATTTCACACGAGGCTTTTCAGCAATTCATCCATGTGCAGTTGTCCAGGGCGGTGTGACACAAACTCGTTGAGCAGCTCTTTCAAAATTTTGTTGTCATGGCTCACCGCGAAAGAATAATCGTGGGACAAATCACTGAAGCTAACAATCTTCAAAGTCAATGCCCGACTGGGATTTGATTTCAATATTTTTCGGGTGTAAAACTCGTTTCGGTACCCACAAATGACGCGCCCAGAAAACACTGCATCGGCCACAGCCTCCCAACTGGGAAATCCAATCACTTTGGCTTTGGGGAAATTTTCATTGGCGAACTCATCCCATGCAGAGTTGGCCAAAATTCCCATGGTTCCAGAAAACTGACGCAAAACCGTTTCTACTCTAGAACCATTGGACAATTTAGCCAACTCGACCCGGTTCAAAATCAAAGAATGGGGCATTTTGGAATATGCATGGCTAAAGGACACCTTTTGCACACGCTTGAAAGTCGGCGTTGAATGAACGCCAATATGGATTTTTTTGTCTGCCACCAAATCAACAATTTCCTGATAAGTTTTTGCCGATCGGTCTACCCTGAGTGGCAAGTTAATCGACCGCGCAAATCGCTTGACCAATTCAACTTCCAAACCAACCGTTACGCTGCCCTTTTCGTAAAAAAAAGGAACATCGTCCTGGCTGACAAAACCGACGACCAACTCTCCTTGGTTAGCGAGCCATTGCAAGTCTGAAGATGGGGTCAGCACTGCAGGCGGCTGTCCCGTATCTGGCTTTTTGGCATTTGCCCCATGCGCCGGCAGCATCCAGACCCCGCCTCCCAGCGATAAAGTCCAACGCCCCCAGCGGTCTAAAAAAGATCTTCGATTGGTATTCACCATGGTGTGCTCAAAATATCAAGGCAGCTTTTTGTCAAGAACCGGTACGGGTGGTACAAGAGCATCCTTCATGGCTGACGCCGATTGAACCTCTTGCTCCATTTTTTGGGTGATCTCGGTTTTCAAACCATTCAAGCCGTTTGCGGGCTGAGCACTCATTTTTTTGCCAAACTCAAACCCCAAGAAAAAAATGCACGCCACAAACAAACAACTGCAGATCATGAAAATAGCCAGCAGCCGGCGAGTGACACTGAAGTTGTATTCCATTTAAATGTCCTATTTCACGGTGACCGTGAATTGACCCGGCATATTGATTTCAATCACGCCCCCCCACATGCACATCAACTTGGATGAATTATTGAGGGTGGGCATTTTTCCGAGAAGTTGCGTGGGTGAGCCAGGGACCCAAGGGGCCATGGTCATTGGAATGCATGGCATGGGTGTCAATGCACCCAAAGCTGCAGCTGTCGCGGCAATCACCATGGGGTTGGCCATGGATTGACACATGCCAAATGGCATGATGTTCAGCATGGGTTTGTTGTCCATGATGTTCGCATCAGGCACTTTGGTCATTACCAAGTTGGTGGGCAGGACCATGAGCGTTCCAGGCGCCATGCCAAAACTGCACTTGAGCATGGCGCCCATGCAAACTTGATTGGCCATTACTGCCCCCTCACCATGGTTTCAAGGCGGCGCAAAATGGAAGCGGTGCCTTGTTCTGGCTCCACCTCCTTGCCCTTCAGATCAAATCGCTGCGGCAATCCCTGTGGCACGCCACCTTTGTAGATCAGTTCTTCCATGATCTTTCCATTGGGCCAATATCTGACCAATGGTCCATCCAGAAGATTATTTTGATAACACGCAGTTTGAACACACTTTCCATCGCGATCAAAATCGCTGGATACGCCGTGCAGCTGTCCTTTTTTGTAGAGCGACTCCCTGATCAATCGGCCTTCAAAATAAAAAGTGGCTGGGCCATCGATATCACCTCCCGAATAATTGAGCAATGTACTGACCAGTCCAGCTGCGTCATAGGTTTTGCACGCCCCTGCTGCCACACCCTCAGAGTAATTCTGCTGAAGAACACACTTACCCCTGGCGTAGACCTCCATTACCCCGTCCGCATTGCCGGCTTTGTAATGCGATTTTTGAATTGGCAAACCGGAAGCATCAAAAATTTGAGTCAACCCATCAAGCAGACCATCTTTGAAATGAGATATCAAACGACATGTACCGGTCTCATCGAATTCTCTGAGCAATCCATGTAATTGACCCTCTTTCATCGTTCCCTGCCGAAACAATGAACCATCCGGATGGAGGCTTTCAAAATCCTCCAAACCCAATGGAGCACCCATTTCACTCATGGGATATGACGGGGCAGTCTTATTCATGTCTTTTGTGCAGTTCAGTTGATTTGCGTCAACGCACCTTTGAGCGTCAGCATCGCACCCGCCTCAACGTTGTGCATGGCATCAGCCTTGCTCACAATCATGGCACCTTTGTTTTCAAGTTGCACTGAAGCCTGATTGGTCAGATTCACGCCGGCTTTGTTCAACAAATTGGTGCCAGCTTGATTGGTCAACTCTGTGCCAGCCTTATTGGTCAAGGCCGTGCCAGCCTGCTGGGTCAACGCCTGAGCTGCTTTGCTGGTCAAGCTAGTCCCGGCGTCAAGCAGAACATCTGCGCTAGATTTGATCTGCACCGCGCCAGTGACCGTGATGGTCAATTTCCCATCCACCACCAATTCAAAGTCACCCTTGACGTTTTGGGTGAATTTGGCACCATTTTTATGCGTTTCATCACCGGTGATGTCCAGTGTTCTTGTTCCTTTGACATTGTGAGTTTCATTGCCAGTTTGAACATCAACGGTGCGGTCACCCTTTTTCACGGTGTGTATCTCGGCACCAGCGATGACCGTGGTTGTCAATGCATTTTCGATTTCGGTCAACAAATCTTTTTGGGCATGAAAGTAAAGCTGTTCCGCATCTTTTTTATCTTCAAACCGGACAATATTCCCTGCAGTACCTTGTTTTGAGGACCAGGTGGCAATGGTGCTTTGTGTTTGGTGATCTGGCAATTTGACTGGCGTGGTGTTGGTTCCGTTATAAACACTTCCAGTGATCAATGGGCGGCTGGGATCTGCGTTCAAATAACTGACAACCACCTCCTGCCCTATGCGTGGCAAAAACAGTGCACCAAATCCCACACCGGCCAATGACTGTGACACGCGAATCCAACATGAGCTTTTGTCGTCGCCTTTTCCGTCTCGATCCCAGGGAAACTGAACCTTGATTCGGCCATACTGATCGGTCCAAATTTCCTCACCACTGGGTCCAACCACTTTGGCGGTTTCACTACCCATGGCTCTGGGCAAAGGTGTCACCATGGGCGGCCGAAAAGCGCTCGCTGCGGGGAAAGCCTCAAAGGAGTTGCTGTACAAGTCGTCCCGGGCTGTGTGGTGAACACGCCTGACCACATGCAATGCATTCAGCGTGGAAATGAAATGATCTGATAGGGTAAAGCTGGTCCCTGCATTCAACGCATAAGCAAAACTATCACCACGAAGCAAAGTGGATGTGACTTGAGCCGCATCCACTCGAATTTTTGCTTTGGCGGTGCTTTCGCTTGCTGTGGCGCTACCGGTTCCAAACTCATAAATGGCACCACTTCCGGTGGTTGCGGCATTGTTTCCACTCAAAGACGTGGCCGGCTTGATAAAGTCGTAATCAGATACTGTGGCTGACTTGAGGGCAACTCTTTTTTCAAATTCAAACCGATACACCGTATCGATCGGATTGGTCTGACCGGTCCTAGGGAAGAATCGCAAAGTGCTGGCACCCGCGCAACTGATGTGCGCTGAAGCGGCGTCACCCAAGACCATGGTGTGTCCGCTGCTGGTAAAAGTGAAATAGTAAAAAATTCCCGCATGCTCCATGAGCCGAGCGATAAAGTCAAAATCAGTCTCGTCGTACTGAACGCAATAATCCAAGGCGGTGTAAGTGCCAGATGTCTTGTCTGAAAATGTGATGCCGCCCTCACCCAACACCGCTTTGACGATATCCAGTATTGATTTTGTTTGGTATATTTTTCGGTCTCTGCTCAAGGTCAGCAACCAAAGCGATGGCACCAGTTCGGCTTGGTAAGTGGCAAAGTCAACGTCATAGCCACTTTGTATAAACCGAGAAACGATGCCATGGATATATCGTTTTGATCCGCCCTCCACCTCCATGGTCACGGTGACGTTTTTCCCCACAATGGTGGCGGCCGACAAATTCGAACTGCCCGAGCGCATGAACAAATTAAATTTGAACAGTTCAGATATTCCCTCGGCGCCTTCCATGCCATCCAGCAGCAAATCATTGGCACCAAAAGGTGTGTCTATGGTCAGAAAACCACCGGACTGAACAAAATCCGTTTTCAATCGGTTCCCCTCATGGGTTTATCGACAAAGGTGTAATCGAACTCACCCAGGCCATTGACCTTGATATGCACAGCACTGAACGGTGTTGCGGTCGACATGCGCTCCAAGACCAATGACGAAAGTTCAGGCAATACGGATTGGGTGAGAATGAAATCAATATTTCTTGCACCGCTGTCAACTTCGGTGCATCTCTGTGTGATTAAACTGATCACCCCGCTGTCCCAAGTTAACTTGGCGTGGTGATTGCTTGCGAAACGCTCTACCAATTTTTGAAGCTTGAGCTTCACAATATTGGAGATTTGCTCATCACCCAATGGGTAGTAAGGCACCAAGACCATGCGCCCCAAAAAGGCTGGGCTGAATTCCTTGAGCAATGCAGGTCGCAGCATCTCAGTTAACTCGGCCATGCTCGGTCGAAGTCCCCCGCGACAGGCATTGGTGATCACATCCTGGGCAGCGTTCGAAGTGAGCAAAATCAAGGTGTTTTTAAAATCAATGGTCACACCTTCACCATCCTCCATCGATCCTTTGTCAAAGACCTGAAAGAACACCTCTAAAACATCGGGGTGCGCTTTTTCCATTTCGTCCAACAAGACCACACTGTAAGGACGACGCCTGACGGCCTCCGTCAAAACACCACCTTTGCCGTAACCCACATATCCAGGGGGTGCTCCTTTGAGGCTGGAAACAGAATGCGGCTCTTGGAACTCAGACATGTTGATGGTGATCATGTTTCGTTCACCGCCATAAAGCATGTCGGCAAGGGCAAATGCAGTTTCGGTCTTTCCAACACCACTGGGTCCGACCAACATGAACACACCAACGGGTTTACCTGGGTCATCCAAATCAGCCCTGAAAGTTCTGACACGCCGCGCAATCGCATCCAAGGCCTCACCTTGTCCAACCACTCGCTCCGACAACCTGTCTTTCAGATGCAAAACCGTGTGTATTTCATCGGCCATCATTTTCCCCACGGGAATACCCGTCCAGCCCGATATCACTTCGGCCACCGTGCGCGAATCGACGCAAACAGGAACCATGGGCTCATCGTCTTGAATCGCTTCTAGGCCTTTTTCCAAACGTTTCAGTTGCTCGGTATGACTGACACTGTCTTCGTTTTCCGAACCTTCACTGTCCGCACCTTCTTTGGCGATCAGGCGGCGCAAGGCCAGTATTTCATTGACCGCATGTCTTTCATGCGATAGTTTTTCACTCAAATGTGTGTGCTTATTTTTGAGCGCTAAGAGTTCGTCTTGCAAGGGTTTGATTTCACTGCGGCGGTCCAATCCCGTGGCAACGCCATGCTGGATCAAACGCAACTGGGCTTCGCAACTGGCTATATTTTGCTCAACTTCCTCAATCACCTGTGGTTTTCCCGCCTGACCCACGGCCACACGGGCGCAGGCCGTGTCCAATACGCTGATCGCTTTGTCTGGCAACTGCCTACCGGTGATGTAACGGTGCGAAAGGCGAACGGCATCTTTGACCGCTTCGTCCAAAATTTCCACCGCATGGTGCTTTTCCAAAGTGGGAACGACGCCACGGAGCATGTCCATCGCCGAGTCTGGGGCCGGCTCCTCCACCTTGACCACTTGGAATCGACGCGCCAGGGCAGGGTCGCGTTCTACATATTTTTTGTATTCGGCCCAAGTGGTGGCAGCAATGGTTCTTAACTCGCCCCTCGCCAAAGCGGGTTTCAGCAAATTGGCTGCATCCCCCTGGCCCTCGGCGCCCCCGGCGCCAATCAATTGATGGGCCTCATCGATGAAAAGTATCACAGGCACTGCCGATGCTTTGACTTCTGCAATCACCGACTTCAAACGATTTTCAAATTCACCTTTGATACCGGCACCCGCTTGCAGCAAGCCCAAATCGAGTGTGCGAACCACCACTTGTTGCAAGTTTGGCGGTACGGCTTTTTGAACCACGCGCTGCGCAAAGCCTTCCACAACAGCTGTTTTTCCTACCCCTGCTTCACCGGTCAAAATGGGATTGTTTTGTCGCCTGCGCAAAAGAATGTCAATGATCTGCCTGATCTCAGCATCGCGTCCACGAACGGGGTCAATCTTTCCCTGCCTGGCCAAGGCCGTCAAATCAATCGTGAACTGATCTAAGTTGGGCGTCTTGGAGTTTCCAGCCTGCGTGAGGCTGGGCATTTTTGCAATAGGCGGAGATCCTGCAGAGGCTTCTGCACTTGTCAAAGCCTCTGCCGTGGCTTGCCCAGCGTCCTCATTGGAGTCCTTGAGCAATTCAGCCAATTGGATTCGCAACTGATCCCTGGGTATTTCCAAAAGCAAGGGGGCCGCTTCAAATGTCACACCCCTGACCGTGTCCTCTTCCAACAAGGCCAACAAAACCGTTCCCGAGCGAACTTGCTGCTGGCCCAGCAACACGGAACTCGACAACCAAGCCTCTTGAAACAGAGGTGCAAAAACACCAGACATGGCTGGCGTGCCCTTGTTGCCACGCTTGAGTTGGTCCAAGCGCTGCTGCAATTGGGCCATGACCTTGCCGTAATCAACGCCAAAATTGTCCAAGAGGATTTCTACGTCAGGAGCTTTCCCCTCCATCAATTTATATAAAAAATGCTCCAACTCGACACTGAAATGCGATTGCCCGCCACAAAGCTCTGCGGCCAAACGAATGGCTTGTTTGCATGTGGGGTTGAGTTTGGTCAGTAAAGTTCTGAGGTCAATTTTCATGGGGCATATCTAATTTTTGAGGCATCAAGCTTTGATGCCTTTAGCCTTTGTCGACTTGTCTGCCAACCAAAACCGACTGGGACTCAAAGAACGCGTCACAGATGCACTGTTTTCTGCCACTGGCGCGGCACGGGCCAGCCAAGCGGTCAAGCCCAAACGGGGCCCTTGCGCACCCAATCCAGCCGGTTTGAAATATCGATCTTTGAGGTGTATTTGCAAACAAACGCGGTAATTCGAAGATTGATGCTGCTGGACCAACCATTTGAGTTTGCGATGACAACTTTCACCTGGCAATAGTTTTTGATAAGCCTGCGGCGTGAGGTTTTTGGCCTGCAGCAAGATGCCAGCACCCTGATGCCATGCCCTGATACCCAATGTGGCGTTCACACCCAGTTGAGCGGCGGATTTGTTCTTCAAACCCCTGCCCAAGCTGGCCTGCTCTGAAGGATCAATGAGAAGCCACTCCCCAAAAAATTGTTGCGCTTCAAAACGAATGCCCAATCGATCTTGCAGCATGGCCAACAATGAACTCATGGACCGGGGTGCCGCACCCATTAATGCGGCATGCTGGAGCCAGATGGCTTCTTCATTCACCGCTTTTTTTTCTCTGAATCCCAGACTGGCCGATGCATCAACAAAACGCAACAAGGGCATATCGGCCAAGTGGCGCGCCCCCAGAGAAAGGTGATACTTCTGCTTGGCTTGGAACAAGAGATGCAACAACCGGTGGTTGAACACGTCCATAAAGTCAACCGGCGCATGGTCTTTATTGCGACGACTGGCCAAAAGCATTTCAGTGAAGACCAGTGGCAGTGGTCCGCGCGACCCGGCCAAACACATCAAAGAGGTATATACCTGATAGGAGCCGGAATCTTCCGGCCGTATGGACTGAATATCTCCAGCAGGAAACCCTAGTGTGATGTCAGACTTAAAGCGGACCGGGTGGTCGCTCGGCCCCCAGCTGGCTGTGTCACCCTGCCCCAGTGCAATGCGCTCGAGCAAACTGGCGGCTTGGAAAAGACCAAATTGAAATGGATCTTGCTTGAGTTGGGTGATCAAATCAGACATTGCCAACCTGCCATGGGTGACCAGACGCGACGCACTTCACCATTGCGCATCAAACCCAATCGGGTGTAGGAATTGGCCGTGGTGTAGAGCGCGAAAAACCGGGCCAGAACGCCAGCCAAAATAAGTGTAGACCCGCCCACAAATGCCTCTTCGTCCAAATCCAACCATATGTCATTGCCAACACAGTGGCCTCGCCAGGTTTCACGGCCGATTCTGGCAATCGAAGGTTTTGCGCGAAGTGACTTGATGCCCCGGACTTGACTTTGGTTTTTTGCCGCTTCACCTGCAAACAGAAAAAGCAACTGCCGTAATTTTTCAGCCCCTTTACCGTCTTCAATCAAAGAGTGGTGGTTGAGTCTGAGGATTTCTATCAGTGAAAAAACGGATTTTGAAGAAGTCAAAGCATCCTTTTGAGAAACAGGTTCATACAAATTACTCACTTGAATACTGGAAGATATAGACTCGCCAATCAGTCTGGCCCCTGCAGGCACCAATTCGGCCATTTTTCGATTGGTACACATCAGCTTGGCAAACAACACAGGCTCGGCAGGGGTTTTGCTGATGTTGGTTCGGTCCACAAAGCTGATGAAAACATCAGAGCCACTCATGCCCGGCCTCAGGGACTGATCTCGGCGCGATGTCCAATACATCTCCTGTCCACCCCCCATAAAACGCTCAGCAGCGAATAAGTTGGAAACCATCTGTGGATGCTCAGCTTCAGGATCAGATGCGATTACCGCTTCAATCGAATGAATTTCATGTGAAGTCTCTTTGTGGTGATCTGGCACCAATAAATATTCGTGATCGCGCCGCTCAAAGGTGATGGGCTCACTTGTTTTGGGGAACAAATTGATGATGGGGACACAGCCAATCTTGAAGGTATTTTTGTTGACCGAGGCCAGCACCTTGACTGCTGATTGAAAGGCAAATTTAATCGTGAATCGATTGCCCTGGCCCAAGCGCCCAGCCAATCCATGGAGATCGAAAAATAAAAATTTGGCAGGAAAAGAAAAATACTCTTGCAACAAGTTAAAGGCGGGATGAATATTTCCTTTGGATGGCAACACCTGATCATCCGGGGCATACCCCACTTCAACCAATTGCTTGAGTGGGATTACTGCCAATCGCTTGCCGCTGGAATCTGCAATTTCAATGCGCTCCAGATTGGCCACCAACATATCATGCAAAGGCATGGTGGTCATGAAGTCACCACTCAAGTGCAAGCGCAGAAAATCCAGTTTGAGCTCGGACACATCCACACCGGCATGGGTCGCAAAATTCAAGCAGAGTATTCGGTTGTCCTCAAGGGCGGTATCCACGATGCTCAAGGGCCACAGCTCAGTATCCCAAGATGTTTGAAAACGGCAGGTATGGCCAGACGAGGCGGGGGCTTGAAGCATGGTTTCGCGCGGCACTTTCAAGCCAGCCATGACTTTGCCCTGTGTGGCATCCAATCGCATATGCACCACGCTCATCGATGGCGAGGGTTGGGTCAAATTCGGGCAAATGTTTTCCAAAACCGCCATGGCAGCCATTGGAAATTCACGATCAATTTCACGTTGAACCCTGGCTGTTAAAAAAGCAAAAGACTCTAAGAGTCTTTCTGTATGCGGATCTTTTGATTCCGAACCATTGAAAGACAAGCGCTGCGCAACTTTTGGATAGCGTTGCGCAAAATGATCGCCACTCTCACGCAGGTATGACATTTCCCGGCGGTAATAGTCAACCAAGTCGTCTTGAAGGTTCACCATGGAAAAGCCATTTCGTTAAACAGCTTCCGGCTGTACAACCAATTCCACCTGTCCCGGGTGAAGGTGAAATGAGGGTGCAAACCTCAACATTTGTTCGCCAAACACCACTGCCGCCTGGATTTCAACCATCACAGACTTGGTATCTGAGGGGTGGGCCTGGGCCTTGACACGCACCTGCTTGAGTCTGGGCTCAAAAAGTTTAATCACTTGCTGAACCAGTTGCTCCATCTTGAGCAAGTCCGTTTTTGAGCTGGGCGATAAGGTATTGGTTGCTGGCAAGCCATAGTTCATCACATGAGCTTGGCAGTTTAAGAATTCATCAATCGTCAAATCACATCGTGTGTTGAGCAGCCGAAACAGGTCCAAAAGCAACGAGGACTGAAATCCCTTGGCATCCAAATGAATGCCATTGCCAATCGTAAAGTCAACACCACAAAGTCGGTCAAATAAAGGGGCGATGGAAGATGGGGCGGTTCGGGTCGACATTTCAAAAAATTTCTAAGCAAATGAGCAACCCGCAAAACCACCCCTTTTCCGCGGTGATCAGTCAGATTTCATGGTTTCAAGATTCCAGTTCCACGTTGCGGTACCCTTTTGCGTGGAATCGCTCTTCTGCTGGGTGTAGTCACACTGAATTTTTGTGAAATTGATCGAGAAAGAGTCAGAGGGAATGCCGCCACCACCCGATGTGCTGATATTGGAAATCATCCCATTGGTCATGGTGTAAGTGAAGAAGTTCATGTAGGTGCCATTTTCAACACGACCCACATTCAACTTGATGGTGCCCAGCTTGCTGCCTTGGGTACAGGCTTTGTACAAAGCGGTGGTCGACAAGTCAGACATTTTGGTGAAATTCAACTCAGACAAAATAGGCCGACCAGCGGTTCGCTCGGTTTTTGCACTGTCTTGTTGTAGTGGGATGGAGGCACTGTGCGAAAAAGAGCTGACCACAATTTTGTCAGCATAACCGGTGATGGTCGAATTACCAGGAATGCTGTCAATGCATAAAATCAGAACGTCAGACATTTAAAACTCCAATTTAAAAAAGGGCAAACCCGCAAGGCGGGTTTGAAATCCAAATCAAGCAGCAGAGGCTGGCAACTCGGCGACCAATCGAATGGAGGTGGTCAACTCTTCCATTTGAAAGTGTGGTCGCAGGAAAACGGTGGCTTGGTAAGCCCCGGGACGACCCGGCACCTCAACCACATCAACCCTGCCTTCGGCCAATGGAAAACGGGCTTTTTCACCTTGGGTCGCATTGGCATCGAGCAACACATACTGCGACAACCACGTATTGAGATAGCTCTCCACAGAATCCTTGGTCTGGAAGCTGCCGATCTTGTCGCGCATGATCACCTTGAGGTAATGCGCAAAGCGTGAAGCGGCCAGCACGTAAGGCAATCTGGAGGACAAAGCCGCATTGGCATTGGCAGTGTCGAGGTTGTAAACACGGGGCTTGTTCGTGGTCTGGCCACCAAAGAATGCGGCAAAGTCAGAGCCCTTGGAGTTGACGATGGATATAAAGCCCAGATCGTTGAGCTCTTTTTCACGTCGATCAGTGATGGTGACTTCGGTCGGGCACTTCAGCACGATATCGCCATCATCTGTCTTGAAGGTGTGTGCTGTCAGGCCTGAAACCTTACCGCCACCCTCAACGCCCCGAATCGCTGTGGTCCAGTTGTATTTGGCAAATGCATCGGTGATGCGCAGACCCAACTGATAGCATGAATTGCCCCAAAGGTATTTGGAGTGATCGCGGCCGTCCACATCTTCTTCAAAATTGAAGCTGTCAACCGGCTTTGTCTTGGCACCATAGGGCAAGCGAGCAGCATAGCGAGGCAAGACCATGGAGACATAACGCGAATCTTCTGAGTCGCGGAAGCTGCGCCAGGTGGTCAGCTCTGCACTCTCAAAAATTTTGGACAGGTCACGGGGCACACCCAGATCGGTGAACGACGTCATGTCGAACATGGTCGGGGCGACTGCAGTGATAAAGGGCGTGTGGGCAGCCGCAGCCACTTTGGAGATGCGCTGCAACAAAGCCATGTCTTGGGGGTGGCGACCAAAGTAATAGTCGCCAATCAACAAAGAATAAGGATTGCCACCGAAGGTACCGTACTCTTCCTCGTACACCTTCTTGAACAAAACGCTCATGTCGTGGTCAACTGCCGTCTCCAAATCCTTGAGCAACTCTTTCTTGGTGACATTCATCAACCGCAGCTTCAAGGTGGTACTGGTTTCAGTGCCAAACACCATGTCTCGCAAACCAATCCAAGACGACTCAAGCGCTTGGAAATCAGGGTGATGCATGATGGCGTTGAGCTGATCGGTCAAAATTTGATCAATCTCAGCGATGCGCTCATTGATCATCGCCACAACGCCTTTGTCAGGCGCACTTTTCATGCCTTCGTCCAAAATTTGGGTTGCAAATTGACCCAACAGTTTCTTGGCATACACGCTTTGCGACGGCTCTGCAGCCATTTTTCCTTCTTGGATGATTCGGTCCAAGAGACTCAATTCATCGTTTTTTACCGCATCGGCGCCGACGTCTGAAGAAGATTTTTTAGTAGCCATTGTTTATTCCGTTTTCTAAAACCATTGAAGGGGTTATTTGTCTGCGGGTTAAGCAGCGGCTTCGGCGGTTTCCCCATCCGACGCTTCGGTGGAGCCCTTCAACTGCTTGAGGTCTTCCGTGTTTTGCAGAATGTTTTCAAGCAATGCGTCCAGTTCATCATTGCCGTCGAGTTTGCCCAACAGATCACGCAGCTGTTGACGGGCTTCCAACAAACGAGCCAGTCGTGGGATCTGATTCACGATGGACTCAGGCTCGAATTGGTCAATTTGGTTGAAATGAAGCTCAACTTTGAGGTTGCCTTCGCCCTTGAGGGTGTCTGGAACAGATATGTCCAATCGGGGCGCAATTTTGGTCATCACGTCATTGAAATTGTCGCGATCAATTTCAACAAACCGACGCTCTTTGAACTTTGGCAAAGGATTCTCAGGCTGGCCCGAGAGATCTGCCATCAGTCCAACGACCAAAGGCAATTCCTTTTTCTCAAACGCATTACCAATTTCAACGTCATAGGTAATTTGTACCCGCGGAGGACGATTGCGACCCACCCATTTCTGCAGACTATCAGACATTTATGAACCTCATGAAAAGTGCTAAGGAAAACCTGACCAGGAAAAAATGTCGACCCCAGGCCAACATCCCAGGCATGTCAGCAAACGTTGACGCATACCACGGTTGGGCTGGCAGTTTAAGTGAGATTTACGGACATTACAATGATTTACTTGATTTTCTTAAAAAATAATTAAAGCTTTTAGAAAATCGTAAAAAATGATTTATTCAATATTATTAAACAATATTAATTACAAAAATAAGGTGAAGAAACCAAATATCAATGAATTAAAAATCAAAGTCGTAAGAACTGTTTTATTTTTTCCCAAAATGAGCGCTCAGGTTGCTCAAAAGTTCTCATGGGCTGGCGTTCTGTTGGGGCTGGGTTGGGCTGGGTTGGCGCGTCCGCCCGCGGCTCCGTCGGACGAGTCAATGGATCCGAAAGCGGATTGCTGGGGTTGCCGGGTAGAGAGGTTTTGTCTTGGCTGAGTGGCGCGCTCTGCCCCAATTCGGTCAATGGAGATGCTGGCTTGGCAACCGAGGGCAGCGCTTGAATGCCGCCTGTTGGGTCGGGAATGACAACTGCAATGGGCTTGACCGCTTCGGCCACTCCTGAGAGCTTGGGCGACTCTGGCAAGTTGATGGGTGCAGCGGCCATTGCCAAAAGATCAATCGCCGGCACAACCAACGATTCTTTGGCCAACGCCTCTTCAGGGTTTTCAGTGACGTTTTCAGGCGTACTCTGGTCTTTGGCCAACGCTGGCTCGGCCGGTGTGGCAGCACTCTCCTCAATCGCAGGTTCGGGCTCGACAAGCGGTTGAACGCCTGCGGCGGCAGACGGCGCAACAACTTCTAGCTCCACAGAGGACGCTTCCTCTGCTTCCTCTGCTTCCTCTGCTTCCTCTGCTTCCTCTGCTTCCTCTGCTTCCTCTGCTTCCCCTGCTTCCTCTGCTTCCCCTGCTTCCTCTGCCGCTTCCTTCTCCTCCTTCTCCTCCTTCTCCTCCTTCTCCTCCTTCTCCTCCTTCTCCTCCTTCTCTTCTTTCTCTTCGTTCTCTTCTTTCTCTTCTTTCTCTTCTTTCTCTTCTTTCGCAGCTTCTTCTGCTTCTTCTGCTGGCTTGGCTTTCTCTGCGGCTACCGCCTCTGTGGATTCGGCCTCATCAATGGCTGGGGAAGCCGTGTCCTCTACTTTGTCAAGCCCTTGAGCAGTTGATGCTGGTTCAGTGGCTGTATCAGCCCCCATTTCAGCGGCAGATTCAACCGCACCAGGGGCTTGATCCATTGCGGCGGAACCAGCGCCGTCAGCGGACCCATCGGAGCTTGTCTGGGCCGCCAAACTTTCTTCGGATGCGGCTTGCAAGCTTGCGGCGTCCACTGCGCTGGGTGGATTGGTGGCGAGCATTTTCGATGGCCCCCCACGTTTGACGACCTCCTCATCCACGATCGTGTCAGCCTCAACCACATCTTGCCGAACTGACAAAACATCCGACTCCACGGCTTGTACGTTGATCTTGGCCTCATCCACAGAAGCTTGGGCCTCGACCGTCAACGCATCGGCCTGTGACTTGGCGCTGGCGATAGACTGGTTCATGTCCTCGCTGCCGCTGTCTAATTCTGCGAGCAACGCCATTTGTGATGCATTCACTTGATCGGCAGAAGATTTCATATCCTCAAAGCCAGGCTCTAGTGAGAGCGACAAACTTTGAACCTCATCACTCAAGCCCTGGCCAATGGAAGCAGCGTCTGCACTGGATGCCTCCAATGAAAGCTGGGCACGGTCCGCAGCGGTACTGGCCGACTGTCCTGATTGCTCAGCCTGGTTTTGGGTGTCTTGCAAACCACTTTCGAGCTGATCAGGCAGGGCTTGGAGTTGCTGGGCACTGGCGACCGATTGTTCGGCTTGAATAGACAGGTTTTCTGATGACTGACGAACATCATCTGCGGCGGCCTGTACCTCCTCCATTTGGGCATTCAATTGCTGGGACAAATCATCGGAATTTTGTCGGACTTGGCCAGCCCACCGGTCCATTTCTTGGCTTTGTTGCTCAGACACAGCTTCAGCCGCTGTATTCACGGGGCCAAAGTCAGCAGCCTCAGATCGACTGATGCTCATCGCCAGCCCTTCGAATGAAGAGGAAAGCGAAGCATCCAGGGCAAAGGCCTCATGTGGGTGCCCATTCGACACCGATTTTTTCAGCCACTTCGCTCAAGGTTTGATCGATCAACTCCTCAAGGTACGTGCTTGTTTTATCGACCTGGGCTGCGGCCTGGGCCTCGAGGTCCTCCCATGTTTTTTGTAACGCATCCAATGGCAGGTTGAAAGAATCACCCGCACTTTGGCCCGCACGGTAAGCGTCATCAATCAAATCAATCAGTTTTTTGATTTGCACATCAAAAGACGCCACCGAGTTTGAAATTTGGTTTTGTGCGCCCTTTACAAAACCCGCAACCGATCCAGTTGACTCATCCAATTTTTCTTCTGCGGATGCCAACAGCGGCTCTGAAAAGTCATGGAGTTTTTGAACCAAGCCCTCCACGGTCTCTTGAATTTGGATTTTCGATATGAAGTCCTGCGCCTGGTCTTTGACGGTTTCCAATAACGCGTCCACTTCCTCTCGCATGGCGTCCACGGATGCCTCCAACTTTTCGAACAGTGCGTCCAAAGCAGACTTGGCAGCAACGATGCCTTGCTGCAATTGGGTCAGCAGCCCTACCAAGGCGTCTATCGCGTCCTGCAACTTTTCCAGCACCAAATCCAAAACCGGATGGAGAGCCAATACCAAAGCCTCCGCTTGATCCATCAAGTCATTGGCGGTTTTACCGGCTTTTTTGACCAATGATTCAGCAGACTCGATCGAGGATTGCAGGGTGGGTATGCTGGCCTTCACCCCCAAATACAAACTTTTGGCCATCGCCAAAGGGGGGGCAATGGCCATGTGTTTTGTGCAGACATCAATGGCGGTATCACACAAGGCATCGGCCTGATCGAGATGGCTGCTGACAGCGCCCAAAGCACCCAGGGCTTGCTCCACAAAGCCAGATACCTGTGATTGGATGCTTTCTATTTCGTCCGCCGCAGTGGTGATGAATTCGCGAACCGGCTCAAACTTTTGTGGCATTTCGTGCAAGCTGGATTTGGTGTTCTCAGCCTCCAGAGAAATATCGTCCAAGGTCAGTTTGACCGCATCCACTTGCTCACCCACCACCACAACCACATGGTCAATCGCATCCAAACAAGCATTGGCCGTTTCTTGCAAAACATCAAGTGGTTCAAGTGACTGGTCTACCAGCACCTGGGTCTCTTGCCCCGATTGGTTCAAAACCGTTTCAACTTCGTCCAAACTGCTGCGCACCGACTCAATGACCGCTTTCAATTCGTCCACCAGTTGCATCATGGCTTCATGGGCTTGATCAAAAAGGTCGTTGCAATGGTCGGCCTCTTCCCCTACTTTTTCTTGAAAAGCGATAACCTGCTCTTTACCAGCCAACAAAGGGGAAAGGCATTCAGTCACCACCGCTTGAACCTGGTCTTTGGCTTGCTTCAAAACCGACATCAAATCTGCTTCCACACCGGAGACAAGATCCCGCATATCGGTCACATCACCCATCAGTTGGTCTTTGAGTCCCAGGAGTTGCTGCTGGAGTTGGTCGAATTGATCGCCAATTTTGCTTTCCAAGCCTGACTCCCGATCGCGCAACGGGGAGGTGATCAGGGCACTGTTCACACCATTTTGCTCGAGCTTTTCCAACGCCAGAGAAACGCTTTTCAACTCCGCCGTCAATGGGGCGACTTGGGTCATAAAGTCAGCCGCCATCGATTGACTTTCCTCGGCTCGCTTCAAGGCCACCTCTGCAAGACCCGCCAACTCAGCCAAGGGTTTGAGTTTGTCCGGCACAGATGGTGCCAAGCTCAACAACTGTTCGGGCAGTTCAACCAATGCACGGATCGACTGGGACACCGCATCTGAAATGGGTTGTACATCTGCCATTTGGGCAGCCAGCGCGCTTGGAATTTGCGCCGCATCGGTACAAATGCTTTTGATTTGTGCAAAGGTGTCGCTGATTTTCCCCGGCAAGGGCGCAACAATGGGCTCAGGATTCAGCAGGCCAGGTATCTCTGTGAGTTTGACCGCAATGGCTTGAAAATCCTTGGCCATAGCGGTCAGCAAATCAGCAACTTTGCTGGGCAAGACGCTGACCTGAGAAGCAATTTCAGTAGCCGCCTCTGTCAGCGCCTGCTCAATTTTTGCAGAGCCTTCCGTGATGGTGGTCAATGATTGGGTGATCAGCTTCAAGTATCAACCCTGCGTTCACATAGAAGACAATTTCGCCTGCGCATCGCTACCAGCTTTGGACATGGCGCTTTGAATATCCGACACCTTTGAAGGCGCAGGGGACAAGCTGATGGAAAAATCAGAAACCTCAGACAGCGCGACTTGAATCTGCTCCATGGCTTGCTCCACTTGAGGGAGAACTTGTGCACCCTCGATTTGCAGTGACGTCAAATCAGGCATCAGCATGGACGGCACAGGTATAGACGTTAAATTGGCCAGGTCCGCCAAGGAAGTTAAAGATGACAAACCGCTGACCGCAGACGTCGCAACCATTTTTCCTAAAAACTGACGTTTGGCCGTTTCCTCCACCGCAACCAATGATCCACTTTGCATGCGATGGGCCAAAACCTGCAGCCATTGCTCTGGACCACCCCGTGCCCCAGAAAGCGCTGGACCCGATTTATGCAACAGCCATCTGAGTTCAGAAACCGCGCCAGGGTCTCCCATCCAGTAACGCAAATACGCCATGGCTTCATCGGCATGAAAAAAATGGCGGCGCACCCCTATGGGCGAACCAAAAGTCAGGCCTGATAAATCGGATTCCGCTGCATCTTTGGAGGAGAGTGCATCATAAAAAGTCACCCGGGCGTGGTGTCGCCATAGACTGATCAATGGTTGCAACATAACGGTACTGCTGAGAAATGATCCGGTTGAGCCAGATGATGGTGTTTGGGTTGCACAAGGGTTAAACGTGGCATTGAATGCCAGCGTTCTTCACCTTCAATTATGCGTCGTTCGCACAGGGTGCCTTTCGAAGGCCATCATGCTTTTCGATATGTGGTAACTTGCCGCAAAGACAACGCTATGTCAAACCCGTTAGACAAGAGATCACACCATGAGAGGGAAAACATGAAAATTGGAATCATCGGTGCCGGTGCCATTGGCTCAACGCTTGCGCGGGTGGCCGTGCGTTGCGGGCATGAGGTTGCCATGGCCAACTCCACGGGCATGGGCAACTTGCAAGAACTGGCCCAAGCCGCAGGTTGTCATGGGGGCAAGCTGAATGAGGTCACTCAATTTTCAGACCTCTTGATTCTTGCCATCCCACTCAAAGCCATTTGGCAACTTGAACCCTCATTGTTCGAGGGGAAAATTGTGTTGGACGCCAACAATTACTATCCAGCCAGAGATGGTGTCATCTCTGCTCTGGAACGACAAGAAACCACCACGAGTGGCATGCTCCAAGCACATCTGGGCAACCGTGCGAAGGTTGTTAAATTTTTCAACGCCATCATGCAAAGAGACATTGAAAGCGATGCCAGGCCTTTGGGAACGTCGCCGCGCCGAGCCCTTCCAATGGCCGGCAATGATATGGACGCCAAAAAAATAGCCGCGGAATTGATGAACCAGTTTGGGTTTGATGCCATAGATGCAGGCACCCTGGAAGAAAGTTGGCGCTTTGAACGTGCCATGCCCTGCTACTGCATTGCTTTGGTTGCAGAAGAACTGACGACTGCGCTTGCCTCAGCTCAGAGGGGTGTTGAATTGCCCCACGGATCCTGGCAAACCAGTCGCCGGTTTATCCAAGCGTATGGCTAAATAAAATGCGCTTTGATGAAGATTCGCACATTCAAGTCTCGGCAAGCATTTCCATGGACTCAGCCACAGGAGTTCGAATCAAATAATCAAATGCACTGAGCGCAGCCTTAGCGCCCTCACCCGCTGCAATGACAATTTGCTTGTAGGGCACCGTGGTCACATCCCCTGCTGCAAAAACACCAGCCAAGTTGGTGTGGCATTTGGCATCCACCACAATTTCGCCGAACTTGCTCAACTCGACCGTGCCCTTCAAGAACTCGGTGTTGGGCACCAAGCCAATTTGCACAAACACGCCTTCGAGAGCAACAGCGTGCTCTTCGCTTGTATTGCGGTCTTTGTAGCGCATACCGTTCACTTTTTGGCCGTCGCCGGTGATTTCGGTGGTTTGCGCATTCACTCGGATGGTCACATTGGGCAAGCTTTTGAGTTTGCTCACCAACACTGCATCGGCCTTTAAGGCATCGGCAAATTCAAACAAAGTGACATGGGCCACCACACCCGCCAAATC
>Ga0214921_10001700_pt1 | contig 37014 bp, 34 predicted proteins | sample LL1505_MetaG_FD_177992 | JGI IMG/M metagenome (GOLD analysis project Ga0214921, IMG submission 177992) | Freshwater microbial communities from Lake Lanier, Atlanta, Georgia, United States - LL-1505 | ecosystem: Environmental > Aquatic > Freshwater > Lake | place: USA: Georgia | collected...
CGATGGTAATGGTACTTTAACTAATCCTGGTAATTTACAAATTGGTACTCCTAGTGCTGTTGGTAATTTATTAGTTACTGGTAATAATACTACTTCTGGTACTAGTACATTAACCGGTAATACTACTGTTGGCGGTACTTTAGGTGTTACTGGTGCAAGTACTCTTACCGGTAATACAACTATTGGTGGTACATTAGGTGTTACTGGCTCCACAACTCTTAATACTTTAGGTGTTACTGGCTCCACAACTCTTAATACTTTAGGTGTTACCGGTACAAGTAATCTTACTGGTGCTACAACTATTGGCACAACTGGTGCTCCTGTTACTACTACCAATTTAACTGTTAATGGTGCTAGTAAAATTACTGGTGATACTAGTATTGGAGGCATTACTACTTTTGCAAATAGTACTTGGCATAAATCAGCAGATGGTGCTCTTAGACATCATTATATAACTAATGGCGATACATATATTGGTTCTCCAAACGCATGGCGTTTTCAAAGTTCATCTGGTCCAACAGATGTAGTAACTATTGATAAATCTGGTAATATGACTGTTAATGGTAAGATGACAGCTAGTGGTAATGTAATAGGTGGTCAATTATGTATTGGTAGTACATGTATTAACGAAACACAATTAAAAATATTAACAGGTGGATCGCCATTTTCTTTATTTTATGATAAAAGTAATTCAACTTCTGCTGCTGCATCAGGTAATAAATCATTTATTGGTGCAGATGGTGCTGGTAATCCACCTGATGGAAATGTATATGTAGTAGGAACTGATACATCATCTAGAATTTCTAGTTTTATTATTAAACAATAATAAATTTATTTTTTCTTAATAAAATATATGAAGTACTTATATATTTTATTATTAGGTTTAATTATTTATTATATAATATCTAGATTTTATGAGAAATATACAGAAAATTTTGATCCATCTCTAGTACCTGTATCATCTATCGTTACTTTAGCTAAAGTAGCACAAAAATTAGTCGATGGTAATGGTACTTTAACTAATCCTGGTAATTTACAAATTGGTACTCCTAGTGCTGTTGGTAATTTATTAGTTACCGGTAATACAATTGTTACTGGTGGTTTAGCTAATATTGGTGTTACTCAACTTGGTAATACTTTAGGTGTTACAGGAGCTACAAATCTTTCTAGTACTTTAGGTGTTGCTGGTGCAACAACTCTTTCTAGTACTTTAGGTGTTACAGGTGCTACTACTATTGGTACTACTGGTACTCCAGCTGCAACTAATAATTTAACTGTTAATGGTTCTACTAAAATTAATGGTGATGTTACTCTTCCTTCGCATATATTAAGTACATCTGCAGATAAAAATTATTTTTACTTAAATAATAAGAATAATACTAATGTATTATCAATAGGTCAAGCAGGTGATACATATATTACTGGTGCTACTACTATCGGTACTACTGCTAATAATGCTAAATTATTTGTTAATGGTGATGTAAATATAGGTCCTTCAAATGTTGCAGCACCTGGACACATATATGGGGGAGATGGTACAATGAGATTTTCATTTGTTAATGGTGGTGATACTTTTATTAATTCACCTAATAATTTTAATTTTTGGCATCAAACAAATGGTAATATAGCTAATATTGATAAATCTGGTAATATGACTGTTAATGGTAACTTAACATATAAGGGTAATTTAAATGGTAAATATTATTTTATGTCACAACCCGTTTTATGTGATGGAGGTAGTGGGTTTCAAACACAAATTTATCCTGGAAATTTACCAAAAGGTATTTTTAAAGTAGAAGGTATTCGAATAGGAACAGGTGTAGATTCTGCTCCAAGAACAAATTATACAGGTGGCACTACATCATATTTAACAAAAATGACTAGAGAAGATATATACAATCCTATAGGTATTATTAATACTTTAGCGTCCTCAATATATGTTAATGGACAATATTCTATTAGTACTTTTAATAATATGTTATATTGTAATGCAGAAGGCAATAATAGTAATAGTTGGTATATATTTCAAGTCACTCAATTAATATAAAAAAATACAAAAACTTAATTTTTTTATTTATAATTTAATAAAAAAATTTGTTAATTAAACTCATCCTCCCTCACCTTCAATCTCGGTAAAACTTGGACACTCATCAATTCTTGTATTAATAATTTAAATGCATATGGTAAAACTACTTTACTAATTCTCGTCGAATTTTTACAGTTAGGGCAATGATACACGTCTTTCTTCGGCATCTTATTCGCAAACATACCACAAATATTACATAAATATACTTCATACCTATCGGATGCTACTAATAATTTCTCTCTTAATAAGAAGGCTGCACCATGTGCAATACCTACATCACGTTCCATTTCACCCCAGCGTAACCCTCCATCTCGGGCACGACCATCCGGTGGCTGACGTGTTAATATTTGTTTAGGACCCGATGCACGTGCATGCATCTTATCCATCGCCAAATGTTTTAATCTTAGATAATATGTAGGACATAAGAAAATTCTGGCTTGCATCTTCTCACCAGTAATACCACTGTACATTGTTTCTAATCCATGATCTTCAAATCCATACTTGCGTAATATTTCATTCGCATCATCAACCTCTGCATTATCTTGAAATGGTGTTCCATCAATATAACTACATTCTAATGCACCTACTTTACTAAATAGAGCTTCTAATAATTGTGCAATCGTCATGCGTGAGGGAATGCAGTTAGGATTTAATATTACATCCGGTTGAATACCAGATGCCGTAAATGGCATGTCATTGGATGTTAATAGTGCGCCTACTGTACCTTTCTGACCGTGTCTCGTACTTAATTTATCGCCAATTTGGATCACCCTTTCACTACGTAATCTCATGTTGTACATTTCATATCCGTCACCATTATATACGTTATATACTTTATCCACTGTAGATGTAACAGTGGATCTATACACATTACTTGCATCTCGATAAATCTTATTTGATTCATCTTTTAAAATAGGTGATACTTTACCAATTAATACATCACCATTTTCTAATACTGTTTCTTCTGGTACATGACCCTTTTCATTTAGTTTTTCATAGTTGGCATCTTTCATACCCACTGTTTTAGTCTTATCCGGTCGAATAAATATATCATCTTGAGATGTAGTCGGATTCTTCTCAATCGATTCATCTTTCTTATCTAATACTGTAGCTCTTAACAATCCTCGATCAATACCACTCTTATTCACTAATTTAGAATCTTCTTGGTTAAATCCTGTATAACACATAATTGCTACTACACAGTTTTCTCCAGCTGGAATTTGATCCACATGTAACCATTTAGCCGCTTTAGTCATTACCAACGGCCTCGACGGATGATATAATAGATACGACTTATCAGTTCTGTATCTGTAATTAGTTGCATAAATACCCACCGCATGACGTGACTGCGAGAAGAAAAGAATATTACGATTACCATAATTGTGATTTGCATATGGTACATTTGATGAAATACTACCTAACATCATCGATGGATGCAATTCACAATGGGTGTATTTAACATATATTTTATCATATCTATTAATTGGATCTCCAGATACATGCAAATCTTTTTCTTTAACATTCATTAACATTTTTTGTTTCTCTTCATTTAACTGATCAAATGTCATTGAAATCATTGCACTTTCAGTACTCTCTACATCTACAAAATCAAATACATCTGGATATTTAATTAAAAAATCATTGAATTTACTTAATTTCTTACCAGAAATATCATCTGGATCAATATCATCCAACATCTCTGGTTTTAATACTAGTTCATTATCCCTTACTTTTAATAAAGGTCTTACTAATCGACCACCATCACAATATAGTTTTAGCTCTTTAGACGTAAAATTTAACATAATACTAACCGTATAATCTATTTCTTGTTTCTGTCTTTTATCTAACAAGTATTCATATAACTCTATCGGTTTATCACTCATACCAATCCAATCACCGTTTAATAGTACTTTAACATATTGTTTAAACTGGTATGGAGTTACACTACTTAATTCTAACATCCTATCTTTTAATAATTTCTTAATAATAGGAATCTGCGAATATAACATCATTGTAGGATTAGCTGTTAAAGACATACCTTTAACCAAACCAATCTTAGCTCCTTCTGGTGTCTCTACCACACAATTATGCGTCACCATATCATTTGCAATAAAGTTATGATGATCACCTTCCGCAGTAAAATCATATACTAATTCTGGTTCAATTTCATAAGTTGAAGAAATTGGAATACCCCATACATTATCTGTAATTAAATATCTTTGTTTATAAACTTCATATGAATAAGCATCCATTTTTGCTTTTTTCATATGTTCTAGATATAGTGAATATATATTATATTCACCTATTACAATTACTCTATCTCGAACTATTAATGAACTTGCATTCAAATATGTAAATTTATTGTCTAAATATACTAAAACTGGATGATCTGGTGTGCATTTAAGCACATTACTATCAATTAATATAATTTTTAATAATTTTTGTGGCATTAATGAAAAATAATTAGACACTCGTGATTGTACTAATTTATTATTTGCATAATCATACGATAATATATAATCATTATTATTAATATCTTTAATTTTTGTTTTAGTACCATCACCCATTGTAATTAATGTATCACCAGTTACACAAACAAATCCTAATTGAACGTTATTGACTTGACGCATTGTTGTAATTTTATTATTTGATGCATCTGGTGATGGTGTAATAATTCTCCGATAATATGCAATAGTTTGCAAATATGACAGACGCTGGAGTAATTGCGCTACACCTTTACGACGATCTGTCCATGTACCAGTTAATAGTGCTGATTTTAATCCATCTTCAATAATACTCGGCTTAATTTGATTAATAATCTTAATCGGATTATTATCATCATTATTTTTCTTCTTAAAGAATTTGGTAATATTATTCATCATCTTTTGATAAAATTGTTTAAATAATTGTCCAAGTAAAACTCCTGGTAACCACAAACGTTTATTAATATACGAATCTCGATCATCTTCTTCTATTCTATTTAAATAACATTGTAATAGTTTATTTACCATATAACCTAGATAACATGCTTTATTTAATAATCCACCACTTACATGTGGTAATAATTCATTTTCTAATATTTTTGTAACATGAATTTTCTTTTGTGTTTCTCTTAGTACTGGATCTGTTTCACTATATTTCTTAGTATTTCTTAATCGTGCAACTAAGAAATTAACTGCATCTTCTTGTGTTCTAATCTCTTTCGGTTTTGCTTCATCACCAATTTTAGCATACAAACCTTCTTCAATTGAATATCTTAATACATTACTCATATCTGTATCTGCATCATCATATACACAATATTTAATAATATCATTATCTGAAACAATACCTAGCGCTCGGAATAATACAAATAATGGAATCTCTGCAAATTGACGTGTTAAACATACAATTGAATCATTTTTATTCATCTTAATTGTAAATACATTTACAATACCTAAAATATCAGGTGTTTTAGAATTAATTTGAATTTGGTACATCTTACCACGATTATAACTTGGATCTCTTTTAGTTAATACTAACGCTTTATTCTCACAAATACGTTCATGTGTTAAGATAACACGTTCGCCAATATTACCACTGGATCCAATAATGAAATAACATCCAGGATCAAAATAACATTCAGTGTTAGGAATATCAGGACGCAATACAGTATTACAATATCTTGATTTAACCATAATTGGGATGCGTGCAATTGGCACTTCTTTATCTTCTGTAATTTGTTTTGTTGTAGTATTACCTGTTTGTGTTTCGATAATATCTAACATCTGTTTTACATTGGCAATTAATTTACCTGAATATGATAAGTGCTTAATACGTGCATCTTCTGGAAAAATTAGTTCATCATCAATTTCATTAACTGGTGGTTTTAAGGCAATATCTGTAAATTCAAGTCTGTGCCTATAAATTTTATCCAAGAATACATTCTCAGAAATAATATTGGGACTTTCTTTTAAAGTCGGAAAAATAATATCATTCACAAATTGATCGTAGGAATCATGCTGAAACTTGTATAAAGGATCACTTGCAAAATAGAAATCAATTAACTTAAAAATAGTTTCTTTATTTATAAGTGAATCGTCCATTTCTTATTATATATAAGAGATAATGTTTATATGAATATTAATTAAATTTTTCAATTTATAAGAAATTTAATTATATATAAAAGTTACATTTTATTAATTAATAAAGATGATCTATATATACTGTCCAAATATTATTCTATTTGTTTTAATATGGTATATTTTATATTTTAATATATTATTATCCATATTAATATCACCTATTTTGTATATAGTATTATCATTAGTATTATTTGCAACTGGGAAATATCATTTATTTCATAATTCACTTGATTATTTTAAGGTATTTTATTATATTGAACTATCAATTAATTATGGTTTATCATGTATATTTAATCAGATATTAAAAATAGATAAAATTAACAAATTTTATTTACTAGTAAAGGTTAAAATATTCTTATATTTTTTCAAGATATTAGCTACTATAATACCAGAAAAAGAAGAGAATATATTAGAAAATGAATTACAAAATGATTATATGGAAATATTAAATAGGAATAGAAAAAGAACTAATAATACTTAATATATGTGTTTGCATTTTAAATTTTTATTAGATTCAAAATATTCTTCAGATTTTCTTTTAATATTGTTAAATGGTTCTGGGCATTTACCTTCAGTTAAACTAGAACTAAATGAACCATTATTCATATATGAAATATTAAGACAGTGTGGTTTGTTATTTATATTAACATTTCCTGATTTTGTATCACTTAAACCAAATTCTTGTAACCCTGAAACATTATAATCCATCCAACCAAAACTTGGAACAATACCATTACTGGGATCACATGGAGAATTAGTTACATACATTTTATCATCACCATTACTATCTGGAACATTTTGATAAATTAAACATAATGGTATTGAATCAGTAATACCGTAAGAATTACCATTAGTTGGTTCTAATGCACCTATTACACCTACATTATAATTTATTTGTTTTAATCCATTTTGTGGAATATAAATCTTATTTGGAATATCTAAACTATTTACAGCGGGAGAATCAAGTGGTACATAATCAGATTTATTTAGAAGCGGTGTATATGATGGTGTGCTAATTTGTGATACTTGTTGAACATATGATCCATCATTAGGAGCTACATTTCTGCAATAATAATTTGAACGACCTGATGTATCTTTTAATAAATTAGATGAAAAATTACCATTAGAATCAACCGATAGAGTTACACAATTTGGATTATTATTAATAACAAAATCTCCATAAACTTTTGAAGAATCTGCTAAATTAACTGCATCTTTTATTATAAAATCAGGATTGCTACATAGATTATTTTCAAAACTATAATTATTAACTGTTCCATTATTTGTAACTGTTAAGCACATATCATTATTCACGAATGCTCCATTTTTAACATTTTGTAGTGTATATGAAATCTGTTTAGATTCATTTTCATTAATTGATAAAGGTTGAGGAAAAATAAAAGAACCAGATGTGTTATTTAATTCTTGAGCCATTTTCTTTATATATATATTATATAAAGAAAATTTTATTATTCATTGTTTAAGATTGCATTATGATCAAGATTAGTATCATTACCACATGCTCCTTCAAATCTTACTTCACGTGTAGTATCTGCTGTCATATCATTATTTAGATATACATATCTGTAACACTTATTACCATTTCTTAATTTTTTAACACTAACAAAACAATATTTATCATTAGGTGTATCCTCAATTCTATTTGGGAACATTAATTGATCAATAGCTGCTAGTGGTAATGGTTTTGTATTATCATTCATATTACATATTTGTAATGCAATATTATAGTTAGTAATCCCTTCTTCAACTGGTTCATAGCTATATAATACAGAACAACCAGCTGGAGTATTTTCTACGCCAAATTCATTAATATATTCAAATCCATCGGGCATTATTCCATCACGTCTAATTGTTTGATCTGTTCGGTATGTATTTGGATTTGTCACTGGTTGATTTGAGTTATCTTCCATTTTCTTATATAATAGATTTTAATAATAGTGATTTAATATCTGTGTTTGCATTTTAAATTTTTATTAGATTCAAAATGTTCTTCTGATTTTCTTTTTGATTTAACATTAGAAAATCCTTCTCCATTTACAATTGTATTATGATCAACAGTAGTATCACAATCACCATCAAATACTATGTTACGTGTAGTATCTGCTGTGAAATCATTATTTAAATATACATATCTAATACATTTAGTACCATATTCTGAATTTTTTACACTAACAAAATAATAATTATCTTTGGTTGCACTATTGGTATTATAACAAAAGTTTGTTCTATCAATAGCTGCTAATGGTAATGGACGTGTATTATCATTTATATTACAAATTTGTAATGCAGTATCATAGTTAGTGGGAGTACCATCTTGAATTGGTGAATAGCTATATATTGCAGAGCAACCGGCATCTGTATATACAAATCCACCTGCCATTGTTCTATATTCTAATTTAACTGTTTGATCTACATTTTGATTAGTTGAATTTGGATTATCGCATTGTTGTTTATCACCTGAACCACCTCCGGACATATCACCTGAATCACCTCCGGATATATCACCTGAATCACCTCCGGATATATCACCTGAACCACCTCCGGATATATCACCTGAACCACTTCCGGACATATCACCTGAACCACTTCCGGACATATCACCTGAACCACTTCCGGACATATCACCTGAATCACCTCCGGATATATCACCTGAACCACCTCCGGATATATCACCTGAACTACCTCCGGACATATCACCTGAACTACCTCCGGACATATCACCTGAACTACCTAAATTGTTATTTTGTTCTTCGTTTGTTACATCACCCATTTTTTCTTTATATATATTATATAAAGATTTTATTTATAAAATTGAAATAAAGAGATAAATATATATAAACAAATAGAATCCAATAATAATGGATTTGGAAGAAGCTTATGAATTAGTTTCTAATTTAGATAATAATAAATTAGATCCTATTAAACTAAAATCATGTCCTGATTGTGGAGATAAAAAAATTATCGATGATCAAATGCGTGGGAAATGTGTATGTGGAAATTGTGGGAGGGAGTTACTTGAATATTTTGATTCATCATTAGAGATATCTAATTGGGAAGATAAAAATGATAGTGATCGATGTGCTCAACAAACAAATATATTTTTACCACAAGCATCACTCGGGACAAGTATTGGTGGTATGAATAGTAAATTAAAACGATTGCATGTTTGGTCACAAATGCCGTATGAAGAGCGAAGTTTATATGACGTGTTACAAGAGATTGAATCAAAATGTAGAAAAGAAAACATACCTAAAGCAGTGATAGATAATGCAAGAAACTTGTATAAAAAATTCACTGAACAAAAGAATAAAGATGGTAAAAAAATTATTATTCGTGGTGATAATCGTAAAAGTTTAATTGCAGCTTGTGTATTAGAAGGTGCTAAGATGCAAAAACTACCACGTAGTCATAAAGAAATTGCCAAAATCTTTGATCTTAAAGTTAAACATATTACATCTGGATGTAGAAAATTATTTGAAGTTATGGATTATAATATTTATGATTGTATTCGATCTAGTAAGCCAGAAGATTTTATTGATCGGTTTAAAGGTAAATTAAAACTGGGTGAATATGCTGATTTAACTAAAAAAATAATTAAAAATATTGTTAAATTAGATATTGCAACAGATCATCAACCACCTTCAATTGCAGCATCTGCTGTCATGTTAATATATCAAATTTATGAGATAGATTATTCAATTCAAAATTTATCCAAAATTTTTGATATATCTGATGTTACAATATCAAAAACATTTAAAAAAATTGTACCATATAGAAAATATATTATGAATGATGATGTATCTGAAAAATTATTTATTAATATTAAAGAAAAAAATCATATCGATTGTGAAAAATATATGATTAATGATAAAATAGAAAAAGACATTGATAATGTATTAGAACAGATTAATAAAAATATATTTGAATATACATTAATTAGTAATAATTACAAACACATTAGTTTAGAACTAAATTAGCTAGTTTATTATATTTTACTCTTAAATCTGTACTATTAATATTAGTTTCTTCTTGCATATAAAATGACAAATGAGCAACATAAAAATTAGTATATAATACATTTTTTAATTTATTATTTTTAACATATGTTACAGTTAAATTATGTTCATCATTATTACCACAATCTTTTATTATATTCCAATCACTACCTTTAATTGCAAAAAAATTAATACTAAATCTGGTTGTAATAGAAATAATCTCATTATTATAATTATAATCTAAAAACGATTTATAATTATCAATAAAATAATTATGTAATTGTTCTGCTTTTGTACCTGATTCCCATAATGAACCACAAAATCCATTTACAGGATATTCTAATTCCATTAATTCTTTTGGTATTAAATTAAACTTATTTTGTTGATAATATGCTGATACACCATTATTAATTGTATTTGCAAACACCAAATTATTATCAGTGGTTCTTGTATAATTTATAAATTCTCCTAATTTAGATAAATCTATAAATACTATATCATCATCACATTTAATTATAATATCATCTTTGAATTCTGGTTTATCATAATAATTATAATAATTTATCCATGAACTCTTTATAGTTGTTTTCATATAATAAAAATTATTAGTACATATTGATTTTAAATATAATTCATCAGAATTATTCCTAGTATAATCCCAATAATGTATTTCATCTAATAATTTTAAATCTAATGCTTTAGTCAAATATTTATTTAATATAATAAGATTATTTTCTCTACCAGCAAATATAGTTAATATATTTTTACCCATTTAATTTATCTAATAAATATTTAACAATATTTATATTTGAAAATTTTTCTTTTAATAATAATCCTTTTGTAACATAACTATTATATAATTCATTATTACTTTCTAATAAATTTAATTTTTCAACATATTTATTTAATAATGGATATCCAAAATTTTTATTATTCATAATAAAATTAGTATATTTTAAATCCTCTTCTTTTAATATCGATTTTGAATCTACATAACATACTGCATCACCATATAACTCTACAAATAATTCTAATTTAGGTGCAATAACTACAACTCCATGTAATAATGCTTCTAATACTACATATGCAAATGTATCACAGTGAATATTATTTGTATCTAAATCAATTAATGGATATAAAAAATATTTACTTTTTGCACAATACTCAAATATTGTATTTTTTGAAGTATCAGGTGTTATTATATTATTATATATATTTAATAAACTTTTAGATATATCTGCATATGTATTTGTATAAATTTTAAATTTACTTGTATTATCAAATATTTTTATTATTTCATTACTCATCTTAAATCCTCTATCTACACAAGCAAAAAATATAAAACTATTTTCTTTTTCTACGATTGGTTTAATATCATTATTATCAATACTATTATGTAATAATATATGTTGATATTCTTTTAAAAATTGATTGTTATTCAATAATATATTATCTTTTGAATAATTTGATATAAATGCAATAAGTATATTTGTTTTATCCAATGATTGAAATTTATTCATATTATTACCATATAATGGATTATTCATTATAACAATTATTTTTTTATAATTATTTATTTTTTTTAAAATTTCTAAATCATCAGTATTATATGTTGTTATAATATAATCACAATCTGTTGTCGTAAATTCATCATAATTTGTATATTTAACATTATTATATGTTTCAGGTATAATATGTTTTAAATAATGTATTTTATTTAATATTGAATTATATTTAGGTATATGTCTTGTTATATAAGCTGTATTAATTACGGTTACATCATGATCTAATTTTGCTAAGGCTTCTGCTAAATACATTATTGTGTTATGTGTTCCACTTATACCATTTTTAAATCTAGCAGTATATCCATTCCAATTTAATCTAAAACTTTCAACAAATATAAATTTCATATTAATATTAAATTTATATTTAATCTATTTATTTAACTAATTACTTATATTTATTTAATCTGTTGTGTAATAATTTATTAATAGTATTCAAATGTGTATTATTTATATCAATATGTAGATCTTTTAATTTATCTATATTATCTAATAATGTATTAACAATATTTACATGTGAATATTTTTCTTTTAATAACAATCCTTTTTCAACATAACTATTATATATTTCACTATTTTGCTCTAATAAATTTAATTTTTCTACATATTTATCTATTACTGGATACCCAAATTCTGGATGGTTATTACATCTTACACCATTAACATATTCAGATTCTAAATATATATCCTGTATAATATTATTTGTATCAATATAACATATTGCATCTCCATATAGTTCTTCAAATAATTTCATTTTTGGTGCTATAACTACAACACCACTTAATAATGCTTCTAATACTACATATGGAGCGCAATCATAATGAATATTATTTGTATCTAAATCAATTAAAGGATATAAAAAATACTTACTTTTTGCACAATAACTTAATATTGTATTTTTTGATGTATTTTCTGTAATAAATATATTATTACTTTTTACATTATTATAAGTACTATTATTTGAATAGGTATTTGTATATAATTTAAATTCATTATTAAATTTATTTATAATTTCTACTGACATTTTAAAACCTCGCTCTAAACATGCAAAAAATATAAAACTATTTTCTTTTTTAGTTATCAATTTAATATCATTCAAATTTATACTATTATATAATAATATATGTTGATAATTTTTTAAAAATGTATTAGTATTATTTAATAAAATATTATTTTTTGAAAATTCTGATATAAATGCAATTATTATTTTATTTGGATTTATTTTATGTATTAAATTACGATTATTATTTATATCTAATGGATTATTCATGATCATAATAATTTTATTATATTTATTTATTTTATTTAAAATTAATAAATCATTTACCATATATGTTGTTATTATATAATCACAATCACATGCATCAAAATCATCTAAATTTATATATTTAACACCTAAATAACTACCGGGTATTATTTTATTAAAAACATGTACAAATATTACTTCATGATTTAATGCAGCTAATGCTTCGGCTAAATACATTGAAGCGCTATGGGTACCACTTATTCCTTTTTCATATCTTGCGGTATATCCATTCCAATGTAATATATAACTCTCTGAAAAAATAAATTTCATAATATATATATGAATTTTATTTTTATAAATGAAAATAATAATTTAATAGATACTACTCTTTATGAAACTGAAGAACAATCTTTAGCAAATAAATATATAAAATCAACTGATGTTGTTTTAGAATTAGGCGCACGTTATGGTACTGTATCATGTATCATTAATAAAAAAATAAATAATCCAAAAAATCAAGTATCAGTTGAACCTGATATAAGAGTTCATGAATGTTTAGAAAAAAATATGATTAATAATAATTGTAATTTTAATATTATTAAAGGATTTATATCTAAAATTCCATTAGAATTAACTAATTTAAATGATTGTAATGGTTATGCAACAACATCTATTCCATCTAATAATAGTTCTATTTCTACATATACATTAGAAGAAATAGAATCTATGTATAATTTAAAATTTAATACATTGGTTGCTGACTGTGAAGGATTTTTAGAACAATTTTTAGATGAAAATCCACACTTATACCAACAACTTAATCTAATTATATTTGAAAAAGATTATGATAACAAATGTAATTATAATAAAATAATTAAAAATTTAAAACTACATAATTTTAAAAATTTAGTATCTGGATGTAATGATGTATGGTCTAAATAATTATGATAATTATGATAATTATGTACTTGATTTATATATACATCTATATCTATCATCTTTAACAACAGCAAATCCATTATTTGTGCACATACCAGAAATATAATTAATATTTATATTTTGATATTTTATAGCGTATTTAGATACACATACGTTATTATATTGACCAGTTGATACTGAACCATCCGAATTAAGTATATCATATTTAAATTTTTTATGTAAATTATAATCATCTGGACATGTAATAGGTGTTTTATTTATTTGATTATATAACATATTACCATTTGCTCTATTTGAGCCATTACCAAAACTTGAACCAAATTGCATTTTCTTTATATACTTTATAAAGAAAATAAAAGATATTAATTATTTAAAGAATTTATGCAACCAATAGTATCATTAAAATCATTTATTAAATTAATACATTTAGTATTTATAGTTGGTGTATTTACTGGCTTGTAAGTTGGTATGATACTTGGTGCTACGCTTGGTGCTACGCTTGGTGCTACGCTTGGTGCTACGCTTGGTGCTACGCTTGGTGCTACGCTTGGTGCTACACTTGGTGCTACACTTGGTGCTACACTTGGTGCTACACTTGGTGCTACACTTGGTGCTACACTTGGTGCTACACTTGGTGCTACGCTTGGTGCTACGCTTGGTGTTATATTTGTTATGTAAGGTACTGATAATAATGTTGGTAAAGTACCTACTGAATGTATTCCACCTACATTATTATTATTTAATATAGTTTGATTATAACCAGCTTTACTAAGACATTTAAAATTATAACCATTATCACTTTTAGTATTTTCAACTAATAAATAGTTACTACTTGGAATAACACATGTTTTACCTAAACCACTACCAGGGGGTGGATAATTTACATCATTTCTAGGCCATATTATTGTATTAACTATTTTACTAGGTACCTCAGTTACACAATCTATATCACCTGTTAATAAATTTTGTACTGTATATTTTGTTAGATTAACATCGCATTTATTTGATAACATTTCTTTATATATTATATATAGAAATATTTTATTGAGAATTTAACATACATTTATAATTATTTGTATCTACATCAACTAATACTGATTTAGCATTGTTACCGCACATTGCAGATAAAACAGATGGTGTTGAATCAGTAGTTGTAATTGAAAATTTAGATACACATACATTATTTGCTTCTGTACGATTATTATTTACATTATAAATAAATTTACTATTTAGTTTATAACCAGCTGGGCAATTTACAGTTGATGTTGGTGTTACTGCTGGTGTTACTGCTGGTGTTACTGCTGGTGTTACTGCTGGTGTTACTGCTGGTGTTCTAGATGGTGTTACTGCTGGTGTTCTAGATGGTGTTACTGCTGGTGTTTTAGCAATTGCAGCATTATATAATGCATCATAACTATTAGTTGTTGGTGTTAATGATTGTGCAGTAAATTGTGCAATATTTATAATATTAGATAATGAATCTGAATCACATGATGCATTTAATATTACTTGATTACCATTACTTGCTTTTTTCATATTCATTGAATATGGACAATTTAATATTTGACCAGATGAACCACTTCCTAAATTTACATTAACATTACGGTTTGTGCTATCAGTTGCTTTAAACGTAGATGATTGTGTATTGCAAACTTGATTGATTTCAATATTATTACCAGTTATATAAGTAGCTGTTGTATTACAATTTGTAGTACTAGGTAAATCTGGTAATTTAATATTAGTTACTGTATTTCTTACAGGTACAATATTTCCTGGTAATAATCTTCCAGTATATCCAGTTGGCGCTACTGATGGTGCTACTGATGGTGCTACTGATGGTGCTACTGATGGTGCTACTGATGGTGCTACTGATGGTGCTACTGATGGTGCTACTGATGGTGCTACTGATCGTGAAACTGATGGTGCTACTGATGGTGGTGCTACTGATGGTGCTACTGATGGCGCTATTGTTGGTGCTACTGATGGTGTATTAGACATTTATTTATATTATATATTTACTTTATATAAAAAATTTCTTTATATCTATTTTTTATACATAAATTAATTCGCAATCTACAATCTTTTTAACCATAATAATTTCCATATTTTCTACAATCTCACTATATTTAGTTTTAATTTCTTCAACATCATCCACATTTTCATCCGATATTAATACTCGTTTAATACCCGCTAATTTAGCACCTTGTAATTTACTTATTAATCCACCTATCTTGGTAACTTTACCGGTTAATTCTATCTCTCCTGTTATACCTGTTTGATTATCTATCTTCTTATTTAATAATATACTAATAAATGCTAATGTAAATGCTGCACCCGCACTTGGACCATCTTTAGGTGTTGCACCACATGGCGCATGTATATGAAATCCAGATGTAAAGTTTTCTAATATCTTATTTACATCATGACCTTTTTCTTTTAAATAGTTTAATGCTGTTGTGTAAGCACATTGAATACTTTCTTTCATTACATCCCCTAATGAACCTGTTAATTTTAATACAAAATTTTTTTCACCATATAATGGTAATATTTGAATTGGTACTATACCACCTCTGCCTGATGTAGTTGCATATAATCCATTAATCATACCAACTATCGGTTCTTCATGAATTCTTTCTGGTTTATATGATTTTTCATCAATGTATTTTTTAAATTGATCCCATTTAACATCTAATAATTCATCATTATCTAAATTATTCACTAATATATCTTTATTAATTTTCATTAACATTAATTCTAATTTATGTTTAATATCTCTAACACCTGCTTCATTCGTATATTCTAATATACCCTGTTTAATTACTTCATCAGATAATTTAATTACTTTCTTTAATCCAATTTCTTCTATTATTTCTGGTAAAACAAAATCTTTTATTATATTCAATTTGTCTTTTAATGTATAAGGTAAAACCTTAACTTCCACAAATCTATCCAATAATATAGGATCTATTAACGAAGAATCATTATAAGACGCCATAAAAATACAATTTTGTAACGGAAAATCAATACCTTGGAAAAATCTATCTTGGAAACTTTGATTCATATTGGGATCCGTTAAATGAATTAATATACTTGAAATTTCATTAATACCATGCTTCGAATTACATTTATCCAATTCATCAAAATATATTATACACCTGTTTTTACCCATCTCCGCTATTTTTCTTATTATCATACCCGGTTGCGCACCAGAATATGTATAACCATGACCATGTAATATTTCACCATCATTTTGACCACCTAATGTTATCTGAATAAATGGTAAATCTAATGCCGTGCTTACACTCTTCGCTAATAATGTTTTACCTACACCAGGTGGTCCAACTAATCCTAAAGAATATCCCTTACCACTTGGATTAGATACCCATCTGGCAATATGTAATACAAATTGTTCTTTGGCTTTATCATGACCATACACTTTCTTATTTAATGTACTTTCAATATCATCAAATAATTTTTTAGGCGTTCTTTCTTCTAATTTCTTTTTAAAAAATTCAGAATCTTCTGGTGATATCCATGGAAATTTAATTAATAATTTTACAAATAATAATTGTTTGTGATAATCATTATTATTACTCTTCATTTCTGATACTTTTTCTATCGCCAATAATTTAACTTTTTCAGGCATTGTTGGATGTATTAAAATTTGTTTTCTATAATCACTATCATCATTAGATATATCTTTTATTAATATCATAAATTTTTTAATTTTACATTGTGATATATAACTCAAATAACTAATTATTACATCTGACAAACTACAATCATTGTATTTTTTATCTTTTGCTAAAGAACATAAAAATCCTGCTAACTGGTAATTTTCTTCCTCACCAGCTAATAATATCTTTAATATATTGTAAAATTCACTAATATTATTCTTATTTACTGTTTCCTTAAAAATTGTTTGGGGATTTTTATATTTAATTATATTGTATTTTATTATATTTGCATTTATTAAATCTTTTATCTTATCCGGTGAATATACAATTATTTCTCCTAATGATAATCCCCTCATTAAATTTTTACCTAATTCACCATCAATCATAGATTCAATATGTTTTCTTTTTAAAAACAACTGATTAAATACAATAATACTACTTCTCATAAATAATGAAATTTCATCTGGAATAAAAATACCTTTTAATACTAAATAACTATCATCTTTTTTAATATATAATTCAAAATTAGGTATAAAAATATTTTCTAAATTACCTTCTCTAAAATATACATGTTCTGTATATAAATCAAAATTTATTAATGAATTGTCCTGTGCAGTTTTTTCAACATATTTAACTGGTAAGAATATATAATTATAAATATCTAACAAATTTTTTTCTTTATTATTTATATTAAAATCATCATTCATCATTATTTCAATCGCAATTTTAATACTTGGAAAACCTACACTGGTTGATAATTTTCTAATATTATACTTTATTTCTGATAATGGATGCCAAAAAGAATCATAATATATTTCATGAGTATCTTTAATTTCTGGTATCATTCTCATCTTACTTACATATAAAAGAATACTACTAATATCTGAATTTAATATTTCATGTGTTAAATCATTATTAACTTCACAAAAATTAATAATTTTATCATTATATAAATCATTTATTAATTTATGTATATCTGTTAATTCATTTAAATATAATGATTTGTCATATGAATGTATGATATGATAATAATATAATTTATGAATATGATCTCTGTAATAATGTATTATTTTAATATATTTGTCATATTCATTTTTTAGAATATGAATTTTTAATTCTCTTATTCGCATATTTCATGTTTTTAAATTAATTTATAAATTATACCCTAATATTTGATTAATTTCTACAAACATCTCTTCTACATTTATATTTTCTGCAGTAAGAATTTGCTCTGCTAATTCTAAAATCCTATTTTGTTGTTCTTCTGATAAATTATATGATTCTATATTTTCTACAATTGTTTCTATTTTTTTCGTCCAATCAACCTTGGTATTTTCTAATTCATAATTAGATAAATAATCAGAATATTCTTCATTAATTATCTTAAGTATTTCTTTCATCTCTATAATATTTTCTTGCATTAAATCCAAATTATTTTCTGATGAATCTAATTCAAATAATCTTGGAAAATTACATTTAAAACTTTCTACTTTTTCATCATAACTATTAAAAAAGTTTAATCTTTTTTCTCTAGTATCAGTATCTAATTTAAGATAAATATTTTCTGTAAGTTGAAATAAAATCTGTGTTTTCATACTATTAAAGATATTATATAACATTTCAAATTCTTCTTCATATAATTCAAATGGTAAGATAGTTGCATATTTATCTATATTCTTATCCCTAGTTGTTTTAATTTGTAATGTCTCCTGATTATTTTTATCTTTTGCCGTTATCTTTAATACACCATCAACATTAATTTCAGCTAATACACATATTTTAGGCGTGCATTTTGGCCTAGGCTCTATCATCACTTTAAATAATCCTAATAACATATTATCTTTAACATAATGATGCTCACCTTGAAATACTTTAATTTCTATATATTCTTGATCATCTTCTTGTGTAGTAAAATAAGACTCTTTCTTGGTTGGTATAATCGTATTTTTCTCTATTAATTTAGCATACTTACCATCTTCTACTTCTAATCCTACTGATAATGGTAATCTATCTATTAATACTACATTATTAGTTTTAGTCATAATAGAATTACCATAAATAGTTGCTCCAAACGAAACTGCCGTATCTGGATCTATTACATGCGTGAGATCTTTTTGAAAATAATTTTCTACAACTTTCCTAATAAACGGATTTTTTGTTGATCCTCCTACTAAAATAATTTGATTTACTTCTTTTTTATTTATATTACCGTCTTTCAATATTTTATCAAATAAAGTTGTAATTTTTGTTAAATATTCATTTTCTAATAATCGAAAGTAATCTTTTTGCGAAATTTCTAAAATATCACCAGAAGATAAATTAATTTTACTTTTTTCCGGATCGTTAATCAATGGGAATTTTTGTCTCAATAAATCCGTGATGTCTTCTCCACCAAATTTTACATCACCCATTAAACTAATGACTTCATAAAAATTACTTGCAGTTTCTTCACTGGTATCAGTAACTTTTCTCATTAATGTTAAATCTGTTGTTCCCGCACCCATATCAAATACTAAAACTACTTCTTCTATAGTATGATAAAAATGTCCATATGCAATACCAGCTGCTGTTGGCTCTGCTAATAATCGTAATAGCGGTAATCCGGCACCTATAACAGCTCTTTTAGTAATATCTTTATCCGATTCAGAAAAATAAGCAGGTACTGTTACAATTACCTGATATTCAGTTTCTTTATTTTCTAAGAATTTTTCTATTTTATTCTTAATTTGTATTAAAAATTCTTGATATACACTCAATAATTTTGGATTATTCGTTAATCTTCGTTTTAAATTTTTATGATAATTTTTAGTTAATAATGCATCATCACCAATTTTAACTTCATTATTTTCAATGGAAATTACACTTGGAATTGGTTTATCTATTACATGTAGCACTCCATCAAAATAAGATAATACTGTATTGTTTGTTCCTAAATCAATGCCGATTAATATCATAATTAAATTATAATATTAATGTTTATATAAATATCTTAAAAATCTAACGGAATCTTTAAATTATTTGTATATACAAATGCACATACAAAAAAAGCCATCACAACATCAATAGTATAATGTGATCTGGTACTAATAATAGATAATCCATTTATTATATTCCATCCTACTAATAATGGTATATTTGTTATAATACCATATGAATAATATAATAATGTTAGCATTAGTGTTAAGGAAAAATGTCCGCTAAATATTTTATCATAGCAAATACCAACAAGATGATCATATAATGTAAATTCTTCTTTTTTCTTCATTGTACAATTTGATTGTTTTGGTAATATTGTTAAATTAATAGTTATATCTCTTATTAAATAAATTACAATCATAAATCCAATAAAAGTCATTACTAATTCTTTACTAAAATTTAAAATTAATGGTATTAATGATGCTATTGCTAAATAATTTACTATCCATTCATTATGACTTAAATCTGGTAATAATTTATGTAATAAATCAAATACTTCTGGATTATCTTTATTACCATAAAATAAATCACCAGTTACTTGTGCATGCGTATTAAAATAAATATGACTTGTAAAATATCCTATTAAAATTATTATAATATATATATATTTCTGCATAATATATGTATATTTTTTTATTAAAAACCCTATGATATATATTCTTCTATATATTTACTTACCGATATTTTTTTAGTATAAAATGATTGTATCATATCTGGTGTGAAAGTATTAACTACCATTTCTAATAAACTATCTAATAATTTTGAATCCTTTTTAAATTCATTATATAACTTATCAATACCAGCTTTAATATCAAATGTTTCTTCTGGTGATGATTCAGACTTTTTATCAACATCCTGATTTAATAATATTTTAACCTTTCTTGATATAACTACTTTCTCTAACTGATTATAATTATTAATCGATTTTGCTAATGTTTCTATTATATCACTTCTTTTTTGATAACAACTTTTAATTAATTTTTCTTTACTTCTTACCACATATCTATCATCCATTATATCAAATAATTTAATCTTAAAATCAATACACATTTTAATAAACTTTTTAAATGTTAAATGATGTTTAATATTTTCTTTTATAAAAGTTAATTTTGGATTATTATCCGATTCTTCAAATAATAATAATAATTGTTTATCTAAATTATCCATATATATTATCTCAATAATTGGTATCTAGATTTTATTTTAAATAACACAATTTAAATTAAAGATTTTTAATAAAATCTAATACATCATTCATTTTTAATTTCTCTTTTACTAAATTATCATTTTTATTAATTTCAAATTTCTTAAATGAATCCTTCATATCTGTATGATTTTCTATAACATCACTTGTTTTCTTACCAACTGTTACTAATTTCTTATTTTGCTTCTTCTCTGCCATCTCTTTTAATATTCGTTCCTGTTCTGCTTTCTCTTTTTCTCTTTCTTTTACTGCTGCTTCCATTTTCATTTTAATTGAATCAAAGTCTGGTGCATCCACGTGTAATTTTAGATCTTCTGGGCTTTTAATATTTTCCGGAAATTTATTCGTAATACCTTTATACACCTGTTTGCTAAATTCATAATTAATATTATCTCTATCTCTTGTTACTTGTTCATATTTTTTTGCAACATCAGGATTATATTTTTCTTTGCTCATATTAATAATATTATTATATAACATATTATTATGTCTCTTTTTGACGAAAATACTTATAAACGTTTAAACGTGATAAAATTAATTAATCCGTCATTTTCTGATTCTTTATTAAATCATCTAATGACATTACCTACTGTATTATTTAGAAAACAACCATTTACTATATCTAGAGAAAAAGCACCTTTGACTGCACTTAAAGAATCCAGATTTTCAAGATACAAATCTATTTTATTAGCAGTTAATGCTCTAACCACTAAATATACCCTAAATTTGAATCCACATAAAGTAATTATATATTCAACATCTCTAGAAGATAAAGTTATTTCTGAAAATTATATTGACCATGTTGGTAATATAATTCGCTGGTGGTCTGCTGTTACTAAAAATTTAGGCACAAATAGAAATTACCATATTACAATATATTTAACTACAATTAAAAAAAGATTACCACCACCAAATCAACCAAAAGTATTAACTGAAGAATACTCAAATTCTGGATTTACTTTTGTCTCTGAACCTCGTGATATTCACATCTTTAGAAAAGAAGAATCCCTTAAAGTCCTAATTCATGAACTAATCCATTCTTGCGAATTTGATTTTAATAATAATCATCTATCACCTTTACCTCTAGTAATTAGAGATGAAAATTTAACTAATGAAGGTATTACTGAATATCTAGCCGTTATCTACTATTATTGGTATGTAGCATCTTTTGCTAATCATTCTTTATTCTCTAATACGAATATATCTGATTTATTTCTTGAATATCTTGGTAATGATTTAGGATGGCAAGAATACCAAATAAATAAAATTTTATTATATTTTAACATGAAACCTACCAATTTATTAGTAAAAAATAACTTTAGACAACAAACTAGTATTTTATCTTATTTCTTCCTCAAAAATTATTTATTTAATGAAGATTCTCTACCAATTATCTTATCTAGAGATTATAATAATATTAATACACTTGTTGATAATATGAAAAATTATATTATTGATTATAAAATGGATGTAGTACTCCATAATTCATTATCTATGAGAATGACACTTTATGAATTATTATAATCTTCTTACAAAAATAAAATTATATTTTATTATAATTTTATTTTAAATTAATTTTTTTACGATGAGCTGGTTGCAGCCTTGCCTTTGCCCTTGGCAGCCGCAACTTTCGCTGGCGCAGCCTCAACTTTGGTTGTGGTGGTGGTGGTTGTTGTCGCACCTTCTGCCGATTCCTTCATGCGGCGGTAGATGACCGCAAGGTTGGCATTGATTGAGCTAAAGTCGAGTGTCTTGTCATCGCTTAGGCCAAAGAGTGTGCGAAGGTTCGCATCAGGAAGAATGACTTTACGGTCATAGCCCGAGTCACGGCTGGGATCTACTTTGTAAAGGTTCTTGGATTTAACATAATCATAAATGTGACCGCTGAGTTCAGTGCGGCGCATGAGACCAGACTCGGGGACAGCTGTGCCAACCGCTTTGAGGAAGGCAAGTGCTTCAACAGGCACTGCAACTGGCTTGAGAATACCGCTATCTACCGCAACACGGCGAGTCTTCTTGCGCTGGCTTTGCGCACGGAGCTCTTGGTTGTGCGCGCGGCGGAGTTGCGTAAGAAGCGCAGTTAGCGCACGAGCCTCCGATGTGAGGTTCTTGGCGCGCTCCGATAGCGATTCAAATAGTTCATCAAATGTTACTTTCTTTGTCTCATTTTCATTATCTACTTCTTCATTCTCAACTACTTCGGGCTTGACTTCAACAACAGGCTCGGGTTTAACTTCATCTTTAACATCTTTCTTTGTTACTTTGGAGGCTACTTTAGCAGGTGGCATTTTGAATTATATACTATATATGCTTTGTTGTCTTTAAGTAATTTATTCGTAAAAACTTTTATTGTCAATTTTTTTATTTTATACCAAACAGACTTAAAACTATACTACTGTATTATTCATATATGGAAAAGATTATTAATACTGAAACCGATAGCGATGTTAAATTAAGAGAAGAAGTTAATAAAAAATATGAAACTCCCTTCAAAATCGAAGGTAAAAGTGAATTATTGTTAAAATCCTTACATTCTTACTTTACTGAAGAAAAATTCAAAAAAATATTACCATTGATTACTGGTGAATCAAAGATATCTTTACGTGTTATTGACTGGTTTGTTACAAATTATTCTAAAAAAAATCAAATTATCTATAAAATTAAAGAAAACAATGAGGAATTATATATAAATATTCATACTCATTACCGTAGTCAGTTGAACGCTTATGGCAAAAAATACATCGACCCATTCTGCAGGGGTAAAGATAGAATTATGTTTAAAGTTTCTGAATCTCAATGTGTTGTTTCTAATATTAGTCAATTAAATTTTTTTAAATGGGCTCATCAATACAAAGTATTAGAATATATTGAAAAACATTATGAAATTATTGTTAAAGATATGTCTGAAACAATAAATAATACACCTGCTTCTAATAAAAGAAGAATATTTTCATCTAATACAGTTAAAAGTTTTAACAAATATGAAGATGGTATCGATATTGAAGTTAATATTAATAAATATAATTAATCATCACTATCAGATTCTTTTGACGAATCTGAACTTTCATCATCTGAATCAAATATAATTCTTTCTTCAATAAAAGATAAATTATAACAATTCTTTTCTTCTATTATTTCTGGTTTTATATATATACCAAAAGTTGTAGCATCACTATTGTTTATCCAAATTGCATATATTTGTATAATCATTCTTATCTTCTTATTTTTTGTTAATTCTTCAATACTAATCTCTTCATTCTCTTTTTTTACTACTGTACCATTCGTTACCTTTATTTTTAACATACCTTCCCCACATTTATCTAATTCTTCCGTTTGTTCAAACGTTGATGTTACATCCTTGTTAATCTCCTTTATAATTGGTACAAATTTTACACCTTTTAATTCTTTAAACCAAGATTTTTTATACTGATTCGCATCAAATAATACTTTATTCTGTAAATTATTTAAAAATTGCCTAAACCCTAAACATGATACACCTCCTAACGGTAATAATAATTCATAATAATTTCTTCTCTTAACTGCACCAAATATATTCGTTAATTCTGGCGTCTGTATATATATCGGACGCCCCTTCTTTCCATCAAATAATTTTATTATAATTCTATCATCAGATTCACTAGATTTTTCAACATCATCATATACAATATTATTTAAATCATATTTATGCGGTAAATATGGAGATTGCATCTTAAAATATTAATATTTATATAATTAATATTTTAAATCAAAATTATTTACTTACGACGAGTCGCCTTTGTCGCCGTAACCTTCACACCTGTTACTTTCTTAGTAGGCTTGATCTCTTCCTCTTCCTCTTCATCTTCCTCCTCTTCTGCATCTACTTCTTTAGCCACAACCTTTTCATTTGTTTCTTCATCATCTTCAATATTATTCGAAATATCAAGATCCTCGAGTTTATGTTCTACTTTCTCAATAACATCATCATCAAATTGAGACTTTGCAAACATTGTCTTGGCACTGAGTGATGCAACATCATCTTTCATCTCAATCAGCATCTGCTCGACTTTAAATGATGCACCATACTTACCAGGCATCTTCTTCTGACGCCAAACCTTGCTCAGACTCACAATCATACGGTAACGAAATTGTCCGCGACGGAATTTCTCCTCAAATTCCTTCGGCGTCTTAATCACAACTTCATCATCAATGCCATCCTTGCGAACAAAGAATTTTGTCGCAATCTGCATTGATGCACCTTCTGTGCGGAAATTAAAACGAATGTACTGCAGTGTCTCGCCATCTTTTGTCGTCGATTCACCAATAATATTTTCAAGCTCGAATTTCTTCTCATCTTTCTTACCAACAATCGCTGCCTTATCCTTAATTAGTTTATCCTGAAATTCAACCATCTTCTCCATTAGTTTCTTCTCTTCAGGCGCATCTCCAAGATAGCAACGCCATTTCGCACGCTCACTATCTTCCTTAAAAAGTTCATTGCCCTCACGATCTTTCGCAGGAGGTAATCCACCAATGTTAAAATCCATTAGCGGCGTCTTCATAAATAGTGTTGTAATTGTTCCATCTTCATGTTCATATTTAGGTAGCGAAAGTAGCTGATATTTAGAATATTCATTCTCTTTCACTTCCTCAATTTTAATACGATTTACATCAAGTTCATTATATGCGACGATAGTACGATTCTTCGACATTTTTATTGTTTAATTGGTTATACTTATTATACAAATATGCCTTTAAAATAAAAAGTTATCAATTTTTAATTATTATCAATTTTTATATATTGTAATCATACAATGCAATCCAACGAGGATTATTAAAATTAAATCCTATTACTTCTTTTATAGGCTTAGCTAAGCCTGCATTATTTAAAATATTAATGCTATCCGTTATCATATTGTATTTATGTGTTCTAATTAATCGTTTTAATCCAGATTTAACATCATAATAAGATACACCATAAGTCATACTCTGTTCAGAAAATAAATTATTTTTAATTAAAATAGATAGTTTATTTTTCCTAAATTCATAAATTCTACCATATTTTATATTCGATTTTTGAAAATCCGTTTTATGTATTAAATGTAATTCTATTATTGCATCCACTAATACCTTTAATGGATAATTAATTTCTACATTTAATCCTAATATATTCATTATTTTATCATATCTGTCTATTTCTTTACTAGAATCTACTGCATCTATATCTTCACCTGATTCAATATTAGTATTTTTAAATTTAGATTCATCTTCTACTTCAAAATCATTAATAATAATTTTGGGGTTTGAAACAGTTACGTTTAAATTTGCTTCCATCTTTTTATTATTAATTTTCTATTATTAATAATAAATGAATTTCAATTTTTATTTTCTAATAAATAAATTAAACTATAAATATATTACTATTCTTATTAATTAAATCATCAATAATTGTATTCTCTTCTAATTTAATAACACCCTCTGTCTGACTTAATCCAACACCAATTTCAGAAATATTTAATTCTGTATTCTCTAATAAATCATTATCCATCATTAAATTACAATATCCTGTACCACCATTAATCATTCTACCAATAATAATTCTCGATGATACACTCTTTAATTTATCGGTTTCATTAAATGCCGCTGCATTCACAAATTGTTCCATTGTACGTTCAAAAGACGCCCTTGATAACGGATCAGTATCCTGTCTATTAATACCATTTCTATCAATTGAAATTAATGATCCACTATGTGTCATTACATCTACTAACAAACTAATGTGATGATAATTCACACTCGTAATCAAATCTCTTACTTCATTAATAATTGCATTCCTTACTGCCTCAATTCCAAAATTAGCATAAATAGCATACATATCATTAGTAACTGTTTTGGTATGATCGATACCTAAAATTCCTCGAATACCTGACATATTAATACCTTCTGTCTGTAATATATATTGATCTTTATTCTCAATTGATCCATCTTCCATAAATTCTAATTGTGATTGAGATATGACATCAACTGTACTAACACCTTCTAATCCTTTCAAATTAAAATACGTCAAGATATAATTCTGTAATTCAATAATCTTACTCATATCATAATTGTTTAGATCAAAACGAATATGAATTACTGGATTAACTTCATTTTCATTACTGGATAATATCACACAACTTACAACTCTGTTAAATATATCTTTCTCATATTTGGAAATTGTCTTACTATTATTTATCTTATCCCTCCAAAATTTCACAAAATTTATCTTAATATCAAATAATTTTAATTTCTTCGCATACAACATCTCCCGATTAATACTAAATCTAAACATCCACGGTAACTTCTTTAGTTCCAATTTAATATCATAGATCTGCATTGCACTCTTAGGATCAATTTTATCTAATTTTAAAAATCCATTGATTACATCCGGATCATATCCAATATCACCCTTTAATACAATATCCTGTAATGTTAAATAACTAATATACGAGGCAATTTTATATGCACTCTCTTTGTCATATCTATATTTCTTATCCAAATATATATTTAATATTGGCGTCTTAATCACCTTTGTACATCTCATAATTTCATTCATTCTCACTACACCTTGAGTACCCTTTTTAATACCACCCGCTGAATGCTTCGTGTTCAAGTTCAATTGTGTTGATCTTTCTCCCATGCTTTGAGCACCTAATACACCAACCATCTCACCTGCATCAACAATTGCATCATTAAAATTACTAATAATTTCATCTTTAATCTTATTTAACTTCTCTTTCGTTAATTTATAATCAACAATACACTTTTTAGGCGATAAATATTCATGTACCGCAATTCTAAATATATACTTATTATTATCTTCCATCATTTTACGAATATTATTTTGATTGTTATTCTTACGCTCACTATCTTTCATACAAAATAATTTTGTGTTTTCAGATGACATAATCTCTTCTATTACTTGTATAACATCTTCATATTCTAAATCTGATTTATCTTTACCATCAACATATGTATTAATAATTCTAAAAATATTAATTGGTAACATATATTTATCCATTATGGTAGTATAGTTACCTGTTGATTTAATACTAATTTGTCTTAATTCATCTCTCCATTTTATTAATTTTTTATAATATTCCTCATTTAATTTCTCTTCTTTACTCGATTTTAATTTACCAAATACATATGTTTTTTTAATATCATCATCACTCATATTAATAATATTAATCTTCACTGGCTTTTGTTTAATTTGATCCACATTAGACCCACCATAAAAATATTGGATAATTTGATTATTTGCACTTCGCACTAATCCATCATAACAAATCATCACATCTTCCATACCTTTAATGAATTTTCTCTGAATATAACCAGTATCTGCAGTACGAATAGCAGTATCGATTAGACCATCTCTGCTAGCCATCTGGTGAAAGAAAAATTCCTGAGGTCTTAATCCTTTCATGTACGAACTAGAAATAAATCCACGTGCATGTGGTGTGTCGTTGAACTGGTGATAATGCGGTAATGTTCTATTATTCACTTTCTTTGCAATTCTTTTATTGTTCATATTTGTCTGTCCAACAATTGTTGAAATACTACCCAATTGTTCTACTTTACCTTTAGCTCCCGAATCAGACATCACATAAAAATTATTACTAGAGTCAATTGAATCCATAACTATCTTACCCATATTACCAGCATGTGCTGATAACATAGTTGCCAAGTTATTTTCAAAAATAGTCTCATCTAATAAACCAGGATGATTCTCCTGCTCCGTAATTAAATGCTTTACTTCATTTATTAATTTATTCGTTTTTTCTCGTGTTTTATATAATACTTCATCATCAATAATACAATCTTTAATACCAATTGTAAATCCTTTTAATTGTAACCACGATAAAATTACTTTCTGCAAATTATCAATAAAATCTCTGGTTTTATCTCCACCATATTGATCATAAATTGTACCGCTAAATCCATTTGCGTCGTTTAATAAGTTATCTCCTACTTTACCAGAAATAAACTTACCATTCTCTACTTTAATTTTTGATGTTTGCAAATTAATATTCGGTAATATATAACTCATCAAATCGAATGTACTATATTTATCCTTTTTAGGAATATCCATATTCGCAATATCTAAATTCTTAGTATTCATTAACGTCTTCATAATTCTATTCCACGTTAATGGTTGATCTTTCTCTGTAAATAGATATGTTCCTAATACACCATCTTGCACTAATCGAATAATCGGTTCTGTATTTCTTGGCGAAATAATTAAACTTGTCACATTCGCTAACATCGATAATTCTACTACTGATTGAATAGTCTGTGGTACGAATACATTCATTTCATCACCATCAAAATCAGCATTATACGGTTTGCACGCACTCGGATTCATCCTAAAAGTTGTAAATTTGTCATTTAATGAAACTTTTACTTTGTGACCCATCATACTTAGTTTGTGCAAACTTGGCTGACGATTAAATAATACATAATCACCGTCAATTAAATGACGTTCAACAATATCACCATATTGAATTTTAATCGGTCTATTTCTATATCTAATATCATATGAAACACCATTTCTTTTAATAATCTTAATAATACCAGGATAAATTTCACGACCATTTTTTACTAATTTTGTTAAATAATCATAATTTTGTGGCGTAACTACTTCAGGAAATGGAATACTCATTGCAATTTTCAACGGAATACCTACTTCATCAATACCAATAGTTGGATCTGATGTAATAACTGCACGACCAGAACCTTCTACACGCTTACCATTAAGATTCTGACGAATACGACCAGTCTTACCAGAAATTCGTTCAGAAATTGATTTAGTTGGACGACCACCAGTTTTCTGCTGCGATACCGGCAAATTAATATCTTCATTATTATAATATGTCGCTACTTGATACTGTAATTGTCTAATATAATCCTCATTGTATTTCATATCTTCACCAGATGCAGTCTCTTTATCCAATAACTTACGAACTTTAATATTATATTTAATAATATCCGCTAATTTATGTGTTAATGTATCTTCAGCTGGTACTGCAGATAAAAAATCTTTTTTTGCTGGTGGTCGAATTGCAATCGGTGGAATTGGAAAATTAATAATAATCATATCTTCCGGACGCCCTTTTACTGTGTCAAATCCCATAATCTGGTAATCTAAATCAGAAACATTCTTTAATATATTATATACTACCTTCGGTTTTAATACTTCAATTACTCTTTTTTTACCTAGAGTATTTCCACCATCTTCTTCTGATACTCCAGATAATTCTGTTTCAGCCTGTAATTGAATACTTCCCGCTGTATTACCAGTTGTAATAATTTTTTTAGTAATAATTGGTACAGGTGATCCACATGCATAATCAGTTCTCTGACAATATTTAATACCAGATGTTAATTTTTTAATTTCTGCAAATCTTACTTTACCATATTTATTACGAATAACTGTATTAATTTCATCAATCGATTTATTTATTAATATTTTTGAACAACGAATACATATACAACCTAATATATTTTTAACTGTATTTATAAATCCCATATGCCATACTGGTTCCGCTAATTCTGTATGCCCAAAATGTCCCTGACAATTTTTATATTCTAACCCACATGTTGCACATAAAATTAAACTATCAGCTGTGCCTAATCTAGGATCTACTAAACCACCCCTTTTTGGCTCTAATAAATCATACGTTTCAGCAATATTAATACCATATGTATCATTTACTACTGCAGATGCACGTTTGATTTCTTCATTTCCAAATAATGTAAATTCAATCCGATCAATATTTGTAATTTCATCAAACCTTTCTGTCATATTTTATTTACAGATTGTATTTTTAAATAAAATATTAAATAATTGAAATATCAATTTTATCTTAATATATTCAATTATTTAAGTAGCTATATTAACCCCATATAAAAGGACATTTACTATATAATATAACTGATAAATGACTGAATCTAAATCAAAATTAACCAGTGAATCTTATAAATTTAATACACCATGGCATTTATGGTATCATCATGAACTAGATAATTGGAAAACAAGTGGTTATCGTAAAATTTTTACATTTAATACCATTAAAGATTTCTGGGATTTACATGATAATATTGAATACATTGGAGGTATTAATAATCAAAATTTTTTTCTAATGCGTGATGGTGTAAATCCAATTTGGGAAGATCCTAGAAATAGGAATGGTGGTTGTTGGTCTATTAAATTAATGGAAACACATCGTAATTTTACAATTTGGTTAAAATTAGCATTAAAGATGGTATGTGAAAATATGTTTAAAGATCCTAAACACGATGAATTAAAAATAATTACTGGATTATCAATAAATTTAAGAAATTCAAATACAACAATAATTAAAATTTGGAATTCTGATACTAAATTTAGTTCGATTAAGATGTTAAATGATGATATTACTAAAGATTTTGGATATAATATTATTTATAAGAAGAATAATGTAGAGTACTAAAGTTGAAAAATAAAATAATTATTGATTAGAATAATTATTTTAAAATGGCGTTTGTTACATTTAAGTATATGAAAGATAATACTACTATTTCATATGATACTATAGATAATATTAACTTAGTTATAAATCATCCATTAATGTTTAATTATTTATCTAATTTTCAATGGGATAAATATATTATACATAATATTAGTATTGATAAACATGTTATTATTGATTCTAAAATTAAATTTATTATATTTAATATGAATTGTATTGATAGAAATACATATAAAACTTTTATTATTAATGTTGTTTTAAATTCTTAACAAACAAATATTTTGGTGTTATTTAATTTATTTTTTCTTAAAAAGTCTTTTTGATTTTTTAGGTGGTTCTGTTAAAAATGTTTCTATATTATCAGGTTGTTTAAATATTTCTAATCGTTTAATTTGTTCATCTATAATTTTTGCATATGGACTTTCTTTCTTTAATCCAATACCACCTGTGAAATTTTGTACTGGTGGTCTAGTTAGACTATTTTCTGGATTAGTTGGTGGTTGTAATGAATAAGGTGATGGTGTAACTGATCTAGTTGCTGAAACTGACACAGTATTTACCACATTTGGAACATTTTGCACATATCCTGGACTTAGTGCATATGAACTATTTGCAAGTGCTTGTTGTATTACACTCGATGGTGTGGCTGCTAATAAATCTTCAGGTGTTGGATATTTATTTGCTTCTGCTTCCCAATCTGGATTAATATTACCATTTGGTAAATATAATGGTATTGCTAATAAGTTATAATTTGGTTCTTTTGAACAATCAACATCTATACATTCTTTTGCTGCATCTGATACCATTTTAGAAATTACTCTTTGATTAGACTCTTTACTTTTATCACTTACACCTGGAATAATTGGAGTTTCTGATCCATCGGTACATGAAGGTAATGTAATAGTTAAATTATTTGTCAATGAAGGTGTTGCTATATTTTTTGGGTTTGATAAAATAACATTAGCTCCTATTTTTGTGCAACAACATTTAGGAATGATACCAAAGAAATATTCTGCTGACTTTTTATTTGCTTCTATAATAGCTTTTGCAGATGGACTAGATTGTGCAATACATCTTGCCGGATCTGCACCAGGGCAATTACATGCTGTATTTACTGCACTTGAACATGGTAATACTTTATCACAAAAATATTGTACAGCTGGCTTATATGTTGGTGTTCTTAAATCTTCTAATAATTGTTTAAATTCAGCTTCATCTTCATTCGTTGTTGTACCTGATTTTCCAGCAGTATTTTTTCCAGTATAAAAAAACATATCTTGTCTTACTAAATAAAATTTATATAATCCTGATGACATCCAATCTAATGTAGAATAACCTTTTGCTAATGAACCATAACCTGGTATAACAATACCATTAAAATATGTTGCTTGTCTTCCATAATGTATGCCTAATGATATTAATAAAATAAATAATATTATATAAATAATAAATCCTGGCATTGATCCTATTGTATAACTATATAAACTGTCACTTTTAATTAATTTTTCAACTACTTTTTTAAATCTTTCACAGTCTTCATTTCCTCCCCCTTCCATAGATGTATTATTCTGTAAATTAGTATATATAAAATATAATACTAATATTACTAAAACAAGTATCACACTATTTTTCATAAATTAATTTTTGAAAAAAACTATCAAAAATTAATTTATTAATTAAAATCTTAATTATTTTTATACTGGTGTATTTATTGGAGTTTTTGGTTTTGATCCTGGTGTTCCTGATGGACATTCTGGATTATAATAACCTGGTTCATTACAACATGAGCAAGGAGCTACTGTACTACAAAATGCACTTGCATATGTTGCATATTGATTTCTTCCCTTAAATGAATTTACTAATGATTCAATCTCTACTTTCTTTTCTGTAGTTGCATTATTATTTTTAATATCTAATGAATCCTTTGTATATTGATCTAAACTTTTTTTAATATATTCTCGATAGCCCATATTACTTAATTTAGATACAGATACAAATGAAAATGTAGCAAATATTATCGCAAATACTATTCCAAAATATAATATATATCTATATTTATATGTAAATGGAATACAATCTGATGGAATTGGTGGGCCAGCACCACCTAATTGAATTTTAAAATTTTCTGGTAAATTTAAATAAAAATATGCTAATCCTATTATCACTATTAATAAAAATATTACCTTATTTGAAAATATTTTTCTATTCATATAATATTTTTTGATATTTTTCTATAAAAATTATATTTATTTTTTATAAATACTTTTTACTAAATCTACTAAACTCTTATATTTTATTATAATTATTACCAATATTACTATTACAGAAAAAATTAATATTATATATTTAATATGATCTAAATTTATATATTCAGATGATTGATCTGTTGTTTGTGATGATGGTGGTGATAATGTTGTCGATAATGATGGCGATAATGACGGTGATAATGATGGAAAATATTCATATATTTTTGTTGTTATTATTTCATAATACGAATTATTTTTATTATATTTGCTAATAATATGATTATTACTATTTTTATTTGTTTTAATATTTAATTTATCTACACTATCTACAATAAATTCAAGATATTTATCTAATAAATTTTTATTACTAATATTATTATATTTTGATTCAACAATATTATTCATAATATACATAAATATTTATTTTAATTAACTAGAAACAATTGCATTACATATACTCTGTAAATTTTCTTCGTTATAATATTGATTTATAAATCCAATCTTTTCTTGTTTATCCATCATTGCATATTCATCTAAAAAGATTCTTATTTTTTGTTCTCTAGTCAATAATACACCTTGTGCCATTAATCCATTCGCAATTACTAATATCATTATAATAAATCCTAATATAATACATAACAATCCAGGTCCTGTCATAACTCTATTTAATATTATTTTTTTTGACTTTTTTAACTTTTATTTTATTCTCTTTTAATTGACTAAAATAAGAATATCCTTGTAATAAACAATCCGCTAAATCATCTTTTTTACTAAACCCATTTATAAATTTATTCCATTCTTCATTTATTATACTCTTACAAAACTCTATAGATTTTTTCTTACCTTCTGCATATGATAATTTTTCTGGTTTTACATCTTCTGTTTTATTCTCTTCCTTTGTTTCCGTTTTTTCATTAATTATATATAATGTTGTCTTTCTGCTAGGAGAAATTAATTTTATGTTAATAGCTTCTAATGATTTTTCATCTACTACTTTTCGTATTAAAAACCACGCGTATAATGTATCGGCAATCGCTTTCATTTTTGGATTTTTAAATGTTGGCTGATTTTCTATTAATACAACACTAAAACTCTCAAATATAATTTTATCTAATTTTTCTATTAATTTAAATTTTAATATCTCCGTTGCATCACTTGTTTTATATATTTCTGGACTTGTATCATGACTATCACATATATATTTATTATTTGTTCCATCATCTATATGATATTTTGATTTATTGTGACATCCTTCTACATAACAATAATGTTTAACTCTTATTTTTTTACAATGTTCTTCACAATAATATTTCTGATTATATAAATATAATCCATCATTTTCACAAAAACTACATGGTTCTAATGATAAATTAATTACACCCCATTGTTTTATTGTTACATCTATTTTATTTGTTTCTTGATTCTTCACATATTCCGATAAATTATACGCTAAATGCTTAATCCCAACATCCCATGATAAAATATTCATATAATAAATATATATATATGAATACCTTATATAAAAATTATTTATGTAACAACATCAAAATAAGAAATCGATGCTTCTGGTAAATTACAATTATGATAATGTTTTCTACAAACTGCTCTATACAAATCTTCCGCTCCTACTTCAACAATTTTATTATTATTTACTATTTTTTTACTAAATATTGCTTCTGAATAATTATCTCCTGTTTCTTCTTCACATTGTTTGCAAAATGCATTTAAAAATACAATATCATCTACATGCGGTAATAATTTATATATATCACCAAATAATTGCTTTTTAGCACAACCATTCAATCCCGCTACATGCACTTTTTTTGTTTCACACCATTCTACTGCGTATTTATACAAATCTTCAAAAAATTGTCCTTCTTCTATCATAATAACATCATAATCTTTTACTTGATCTGCAATCTCTTCTAATTTAACACATGATACACATGGTTCTGAATTACCATTATGGGTTACTATTTTAGATTCTGTTGAATAACGATTATCCATACTCGGTTTTACAATAAATATCTTTTGTCCTTTTTCTTTATATACTTGAATATAATATAATAATCTTGTACTCTTACCAGAAAACATAGGACCCGTAATTAATTGTAAATAACCAGCCATTTTATAATAAATATATATATATTATCATTTATATATATCAATTTTTGTTATGCATTATACACTTTTAATAATTCCATCCATTTCTCTCTATAAATTTCGACATCTACTTCTTTACCATCCATAATTGTTAGTCTTATCTCTTTAGCACAATCACTATATCCAAATCTTTGATGTGCTAATCCTAGTTTAAATCCATACCATTTATCTACATTGTGTAATTTTTGCCAATACATATCTGTATGATAATTATGATTTTTAGGTTCTTTCTCTAATAATACTAAT
>Ga0214921_10001701_pt1 | contig 37004 bp, 32 predicted proteins | sample LL1505_MetaG_FD_177992 | JGI IMG/M metagenome (GOLD analysis project Ga0214921, IMG submission 177992) | Freshwater microbial communities from Lake Lanier, Atlanta, Georgia, United States - LL-1505 | ecosystem: Environmental > Aquatic > Freshwater > Lake | place: USA: Georgia | collected...
AGTTCTTCTGGCACATCTAGTATTATATAGTAATGGAGTCTTAAGGTCGTATGTTTCAGATGAAAACAAGGATATTTTTGCCGGCTTTTTCCAAAAGCCGCGTCCGTCGCATCTGAAAGATGTGACGGCAATAGTAGAAAATCCTGAGGCAGGATTTTCTGCGTCTAAAGCCTTCTCTAAAAAAGACATTAGTAACGGAGAAGGATGAATGTTAGTATCCAGGAAATGCAGTCTGTAGCGTCTGACATGGGCCCCCCTATCAATATTTCCTCCGAGATTGGAAATGTTATCGAGGTGACTGAACTGAGCGATGATCTCGGCCTTAACCTTCTAGCAAACCAGACTCGCTCGAAGCCCGAGGGAACGCAGAGTTTTGGCTCTGCCCCTATCCGGCTTTCCGTTCCGGATGAGATAAAGCCCATTCAGTTTGATACTCTTGAGCCAATTGACCTTAATAACTTTGGAAATACATTCAGTAACTCTAATGACTCTGGCTCCGCTTCTTCTGCACAATCCCTTCCTCAGATTAGTATTTCTAAGGAATCTAGTCCCTATAATAATTATCAATCAAGTTCTGCACCTTCAATTTCTCTGACTCCCGCACCCCCTCGTGATCTAGAGAAGGAGAGACAGGAGAAGATTGAATATCTGAATAAGCTACAGCGCCTCGAGTCCAAGGGGTATCCTATAAGCAAGCGGTTTACCATGGATAACTCCTTTGAGGAAATAAAGCAGGAATACACGAGGCTTGTTGATGCCAGGAATTTAGAGGGATCTCTCAAGTTCCAGCGTCAGATGCTTATGGGTGCAATTACTGGACTTGAGTGGATTAATGACAAGTTTGACCCCTTTGACATCAAGCTCGAGGGATGGTCTGAGTCTGTCCACACAAATGTCGAGGATTTCGATGAGATATTCGAGGAGCTATACGACAAGTATAAGGACCGTGGTAAGATGGCACCTGAGATGCGGCTAATGATGGCAGTCGCTGGGAGTGGATTCATGTGCCACGTCAGCAATTCATTCTTCAGACAGAAGATGCCAACTATGGATGATGTTCTAAAGAGCAATCCTATGCTAGCTAAGCAGATGGCTCAGGCTGCAGCCGCCCAGGCAGGCCCTGGCTTCGGTAATTTCATGGGCATGGCGATGGGTATGCCTGGAATGTCACCACCTGGGGCACAGGGAATGGGTGGAAACCAGGCACCTCCTAATATGCCAGCATCCGCAATGGCCATGGATCCTCCTGGGCCCACGGGAGGATTCTTCGGATCTAGTGGCAGATCTCCAGCAAATCCTAGTCAGATGTCATCTGGCTCAGCAGCAGTAGCATCAGACCCTGGACAAAGACGCGAGATGAAGGGGCCCTCTGGTGTCGATGACATTCTGAGAACCTTTGAGGATGTTCGCAAGGCTGAGATGGAATCCATCGGAGTTCGCTCAATGCCTGTGAATGTGACCGTCCCTACTCAGCAGCAGCCGGCAATGGTTGCAGTTTCTGAGCTGCAGAGTGTAGCCAGTGACGAGTATAGCCAAGCAGATTCTACGCGCTCTGGAATGAATAGGCGTAGAGCAGGTCGTAGGCCTGCACCTGTGGGCTCTACGGTGAGCCTAGACGTATAAACCACTTTTTTTAAAAAAAGTGTGCAAAATCCTTTAAAGTTTTCTAGCTTTTAAAGCTAGTAAAAAATTTGACTAAAAAGTAACACATGAGCTTAGTAAGCCCATATGTTACCTATTCTACCTGATAAATGGGTCTACAATGAAAAGGTCCCATTCAATGAGAGTAATCTTGTAGAATTCAAGAGGGTTTCCATATTTACTGGTCTCTTCACTCTCAAATCAATCCGAGGTTCTGGTCTTCCTAAATATAAGGAAACTATTCACGCTTTTCTCAATGGTGCAGGAGGATATCTAATTATGGGGATTCTAGATGACGGCACAATTGTAGGAGGTGAAAATCTAACTCCCGAATTCTTAGATAGATTCAATCTCTGGATTGATTCGTGCTATGGAACCTTTACGTGTAAGGACGGAGGTCCCATTGACCCCTGTAAGATACAGATGAAAATCCATACGTTTCCAGTGCATTATGCTCCAACTACAGCTCATATCTTAATCGTCGAAGTAATTAATAAGGGTGTTCCACTCAATATTATGAATCGTTCTGGTGTCATTATTTATAGGCTGAATGCTAGCAATTACAAGATGATTACTGAGCCCGTTTATAAGAAACGCGATGTGAAGGGAATGATTCAATCCATACAAGGCCATATGCAACAAATCATTAATGAGAAACATCGAGCTCTAGAAGATCTCCAGGAGAAACATCTCGATGATATTAAGGCAGTTATAAGACGGGAAAGTAAGATTGCTCGTAGTTACGTGGAGAAAATAAGTGAGAGTCTGTATACAAAATACAAGATTGAGCAAGAGAATCGGGGTCTATGTGGAAAAATAATGGAGTATTTAGGAATGCTTAAATTATTCTAAGTATACTAAAGTATGTTGAATATTCTTTTGTCAGTTTTTTGCTATGACATCTGGTTTTATATTTCCCACTTACTTCTGCATACACCTATGCTCTATAAATTCCACCATGAACATCATATGAAAGAATTTCCAACCTTCCTAGATACCTATGTAGGCCACGCATTAGAAGGTCCCTTCCAGGGACTAGGTGCCCTAGTTCCATTTTGCGCCTATAAATATTCAGCCCTCGATATTTGTTTAATTCTAGCTATATTAAATATACGTGGAATGATGCGACATGATTCACGTTGCACATTTATAATCGGCAATCATCATTTACTGCATCATCGTTATCCTAGATTTAATTATGGAGAAGCATGGATAGATCGCATATGTGGAACTATGCGACCCTTGGATCTAGAGCCTTTGGCGTTAAATTCTAACGAGTGAAAGAACCACAATATTTCTCTCGATCCCGTCTTTTCCTGGATGGCGTTTTGTCACCTTGTCCTTAATAGCATATTGGCCATACCAAACCCATATGGTTTTCCTCCCTTCCTTTCTTACACGATAGAGATAAATGTGCTGAGTTTTCTCTTTATTAAGCAATGGTTCATTAAAATGCGACTCAGCCTCGTTCTGATCTCCATTATGACCAAATAGTGTATACTTTACATTATTCTGATCACTCATATCATCATCGTAATATTCGGTGCCATCTACCGATCTAAGTATCGTAGTCTTCTTTTCAAGCCTTGGGCAAATCCCTGCTCCACTAAATGCCCTGCATCCAGTTTGCTCAAAAATATATTCATCAATTCCACCTGGACCAGACCAGCTAGTAAATTCCATCTTTACCTTATATCTGATATGAAATAAGGGCATACGAACTTCAATTTTTATACCCTAACTCTTTGTCTTTAAAATTTCCGCCGCTGGACAAAATGCATAAAATGGCTCTCTATGCTCCTTCTTCATATACCACGTATTGTGAGCCCCAAAACTACGTTTAGAAAAGGAATCCTGTGTGCAGAAATTTGCCAGAACTTCTGCACTCTCTGGCTTATTCACAGAGTGTTCCACACAATTTGAGTAAAATACATCCTCTGGATAATCTGCAGCAATTCCAGGATATTTCTTAATGCACTGTTTCTGAAAGGAATTCTTTCTAAAACTTAAGCCCCCAATTCCATAAAATGAATTACCCTTAGAATAGTCCCTACCCCAAATCTCTTTTTTATTCCCAATTGCACCAGCATATGAACCGCATCCAATATAGTCATATTTGATAAAATCGCGAATTTTAAATTCAGAAGCTGGGCATAGAACCGCGTCAGTCTGAAAGACCAGGATATTCTCAGCTTTCACTTTATCCCAGAAATCAAGTCTCTTAAATAAGGCATTATATCCATCTGGATCTAAATTATCCGTTTCTAAAGGAATTAAGTAAACCCTACGCCCCTTTATATTTGCAGTAGCCTCTTTGGCATATGCAGCAGCCCCTGCAGATTTACCATGGAAGACATAGAGGTCCCAACTCTTACACATATGTTTATCAAAATTCTCACAGACATACTGTAAATCCTTATGATTCCTTGGCTCAACAATGACCATTGCATTCGTCCCTAGGAGGCCATCAAGAAAGCCGGAATAGTGTATAAGATACAGTAAAATAATGATACTAAAAGTTATAACTCCTAGTATAATTGTATTTTCTCCTAAGAAAAACCATAATGCTGGCCATTGCATAGGTATCTACTTATTGGCCCAATAATCCACGCATAACCTTATTGTATTGATCATGAGACTTCATACCAAAGGTAGTATTGACTTCTGCAGGCTTATCCGCAGGCGCCAGCTTGGCGGCCTTTTCCTGTAATGATTTTAAGATCGAACTTTCCTCTGGAGTTAGTGTAAGTGTCTGTTCTGCAGTCTTTGTCTTGCAGGTTGCATTATAAATACCACCCTTTCCAAAAATACACAAGCTGCTATTTTCATTAAAGAGATACCCTACACATAAAATTACTAAAAGAGAAAGCCACGCAGCTGTCACAAGATTTCTGGTAGCTAAGAAAAAAATCATAAAAATTATAATACGCCTGAACCATGGTTGATTTAAGTATTTCTCTTGCTCTCTTGTAACTTCAAAAGGAAGGAAACGTCCACCAATATTAAGCGCAAACATTGCAGTTGCAAGAGCATATGGCGACGATGAAATTTTTGCCAATGTTGCTTCAAAGGGTCCACTAGGTGGAGGAACAGCTGGTGGTGGACCAGAGAAACTCATCTATCTCCTTTTATCAATAAAAAATTAGAATAAGTGTCTTAAGATATTTGTATCATATTAGCAACATACATTGAAACAACTAGGGCTGTAAGAAGACCGACGCGTGGACACCACTCAGCCCCTAGCCAAACACTAAATAGAAATACCATTCTCCACACAGGAGATTCCCAGAGTGCAACCATTGTTGATGGGTATGCCATCCGGAGAGAAAGACTTTCAAATACATTCCATCCTAGCAGCAAGAATATCATAATAATACGTAATGTCATATCCAAAACCCCGTGAGGTTCTAGTGTGTTTGAAGTTTCATCCATCTTACTTTATATATATGTTTCTATTTGTATTAAGGGGAATTCTACTTATAAGAGGAAGATGAAGAGCTTTCAGGTGATATTGAATGGGATGATACCGATGATGAAGAGCTATCGGCTGGCATCGAATGATTAGATAGCATTGATGAAGATGATCTTATATCACTACCTTTTGATGCTGATGTGGTAATACGATCGGAAGAAATTGCGAGGGGACTTTCACCTAGAACTCGTTCAATAAACCATCTATGCGAATTTGAAATTATGTTTGTTGATTTGTCAATTCCATCTGAACTATCAGCAAATCCTTCAGATGAATCCTGCTTTTGTAGACGTGCAAAAATAATAAGAGATACTACACCTGCTAAAAGTCCAGTGGGCCAATCAATGAGAACTGCAATAAGAAAAGGTAATAAAAAGAATAATGATCGGCCTAGTGTGTTATCAAGGAATTCTAAAGACTTCCGGGGAGCAATTTCAATAAAGGAACCTAATATAACTAAGCCTGCAACAGATAAGATTGTAAGTGGCCAATGAAGCACCGAATAGGTATTTGTAACCCAGGAGAGTAAACTCATATCAATGTCATCAATGGTATTTGAATTAGCTCTGCTTCTAGCCTTTGGCGATGAAACAGGGCTAGCCATTCTGTTAGAACACCAAAGTTTTAATCAGAAAGAAAAGACATATGTGGAACTTAGATGGAGTACGCCTCTATAGAGGATGCATTTCCACAGTTAGAAAAGAAAGATAAACGTCGCCATAAGAAAAAGGAAGGCTTTCAAGCATACGAACTACCTCCAACCGATCCAGATCGTCCGGCTGTAGAAAGAATGCCAGAAGTTCCGCCAATTAATGCAGACTCTAATGACGAATATGCAGATGAAAGAAGTAAGCAATTAAAGAAATTTACCCTTAATAATTCACTGCCTCCACCAACAACAATTGCCGCTTCTGCAAAACCTAGTTTCTTTGGTGCAGAACCATTTACTAATCCAAGTGAGGATACGATTGCATTATATAATGGAAATGTGGCAAAGCAAAGCGGATATATGCTAGATGCAGATTTTACCAAGTCATTTGAAGAAAGTGGATTTGGAAAATCTGCAGGGAAAATGGTGCCTACACCTGAACTCCGGCAACGCTGGAAGCCTCTATCAACAGATCGTATAGAAACTGCTTTTACTAATGAAACAGGAACAAAAGAAGCACTTTTAAATATCGATATTCAGACATTGCGTTCAAAAATCGATACACTTATGGCGCGCCTAGATGATCTTGAAAATAAGACAGATAGTGTTAATCCACAGCTCGAGATGTTATCGTTTATTATGACTGGGCTTTTCTTAATGTTCGCTCTTGATTTAACGGTCAAGAAATTAGCTAAATAGCTTTTTAATCTCAATGAAATAGGGCGAATATGCGCAAATTATCAATATATTATTGATAATTGCACAATAAATGCAGAACATATTCTTCATATCTCCCCAGAAGCCAGATGCATATCCTATAATTGATAAACATTATACATGGTATCCGATTCATAATAAGCTAACCTTTGAAGAATTCTCAGAACTCTGGCACAAGAAACAACCCTATGCCATTTATTCCTACGGCGACTTAAAACAGTGGAACTATCTTTCTCAGATTTTCAATGTTCGCAAGCGCTGGATTCATTTACGCACATTACCAACGGAATTAGATGTTATATCAAATGCGTTCTCAACTATAACGGGACATCAATATGATTCTCATCACCCTCTCATTTCAGTTATCACGTCAACATTTCACAGTAAGGAAAAGATCTTAAGACCATGGAATAGTCTGCGTTCACAAACATACACTAACTGGGAATGGGTTGTCTGGGATGATTCAAAGGATAATTTAACCTATGGTGACCTACTTGAAATGAAAAAGAAAGATCTGAGAATGCGAGTATATAAGGCACCAGAACCCAATGGATCGATTGGCGAAATGAAGCGCCTAGCTGCAGGAGTTTCCTATGGGTCCTTTATCGTTGAATTAGATCACGATGATGACTTACATCCTGAACTATTTCAATGGTTAATTGATGCATCAAAGAAATATAAGGAGGCTGACTTTTTCTATTGCAATGCTGCAGAATTATTTGAAGAGACCCTAAAATCACACTCTTATGGTGATTTTTTCGCCTACGGATATGGATCAAATATAAATGTATGGTCAGAAAAATATAATCAATGGATAACACAAATCGATAATGGTCCACAAAATGCAATTACTCTTAGACATCTAATAGGACTTCCAAATCATATAAGAGTCTGGAGAACTTCCTTTTATGATAAGATTGGAAAACATAATCCAAGGTTATCTGTATCAGATGATTATGATTTACTAATACGGAGTTATATTCATGGTAAATGGTGTCACATCAGAAAATGTGGATATTATCAATATAGAAATGCAGATGGTAATTTTACGTTTATCCGTAATAGTCTTATACAGCATAATGTCAAATATCTCTACAAACACTATAAATCACAACTTCCGCAGATTCCTGAAGGCCACAAATTTCAACCATTCTGGAAAAGCGATGATGGGGACTATCCAGTAACACATTTAACCTATGATCCAGAACCACATGAGTATTCAATTATAATGCTTGATGCTACGAAGGAGAAGATTGAAGCAATACTAAATTTTGGCGTCTCATTTCACATCTACATTGTAGGCCCCTGTCCTGACATACCAGTTGAATGGCGAAAAAAGGTCAGCTGGTGGTGCCTTGGGACAGAAGACACGTCAGAAAAGATTCGCTATATCAAGCGTGGCATCGCAACAGGTACCACTGTTCTAACAGAAGATGAATTTTGGCAGAAATTTAAGGTTACTTCAGAAAATACAACGCTACCTTTATTGAACATAATTACACCATGTTGTAGGCCAGCAAACTTATTAAAGCTAAAGGAATCCATCGACTTTAAAAAGATTTCCATGTGGTATATAATCTATGACACCTCGCGAAATAGAACATATGAAAAACAGTTTGTAGGTGAACCAAAGATAACTGAATTAGAATGTTCTGATACTGGAAGAGCAGGACATCCAATGAGAAATTTTGTAATAAAGCAAATTAAGGAGGGTCTAATCTATAACTTAGATGATGATAATATAATGCACCCTGGATTCTGGGAATTGCTTCCGAAGATGGATACTGAACATTTCTACAGCTTTGATCAAGTAAATAAGTCACCGTTTGGAACAAATGGTGTTCTAAAAGGTGACACGCTAAGAGTGACAAAAATAGACACAGCGCAATTTGTAGTTCCCAAGGCCCTCGTAGAATCGATTGAATTTCAGAAAGATAATTACAAGGCAGATGGAGAATACATAGTAGAAGTGAATTCTAAGAATCCAGGGCGCCATATATATTTTCCAAAGCTAGCTGCATATTATAATTATATGACTGATATTCTTCCTGGCCTTAGCCTTTAGCTTTTAGCCTTTACTAAATGGATCGAATGAACTCCCATTGTAAATCCTTGCAAATCTTTTCCCAAATCTTATCCTGAGCATAGAGCTTATCGCGATTTTTCAGTAAAGGAAAGCAATGTAAGAAATCGTCGAGCTCCAGAAGTTCGCATAACTTATAAAGAACATAGGAATAAGACAAGAAATTAGAACGCTCTGCTGGACAGTGCTTCTGAAATGATGGCTGGATTTCCTTAAAAAGATAGCGTAACTTCTCCTCAGTCTCTCTACCCATAACTGGTGCAGTGTGACCATTGAGCCTACTCAAAATATGCGGAACATGTTCATAGAAAGAATTATACTTGAGCTTCTTCAGAATCTCACGTATCTTACTACGATTCAAGGATGATGCTTGTAAGCGCTCTTTCTTGATCTGCTCCTGAATATGATCAAAGACTTCCTCAGGTATTTCCGTGCTTTCCTTCGCCTGAAATTGCGCCAGCCATTCATTAAAATGATTAATGCGCTTATAGGCATAATAAGAGACCTCACGAGGAGGATCCTTATAAGATGGCTTATCGGAGTCCATCAAGATTAGCTTGTGAAATCCACAATGCGGACAGGACACGGTGGCATCATTAATGGAAATCTTCATATCTTCGCCACATGCATCGCACATAAATGAAGTATCGTTCAAGGCGTGCATCGATGGCCTGGAATAATGCGGATCTATTCTCTGTAAATATTGATCTAAGAGTGTGTCGCGACGCAAGGTATCGCCTTGTTCTTTATATGTAGATGAATACGAATTAGACGGAGGTTGAAGCTTTGCTCCACTAATATCCTGTCTTGATGCATTTTCCAGAGCTTCAAAGACACTACCTGGTCGTGCTCTATCAGCTACTGATATTACATTATCTGCACCACGGTTAATTCTATCCTGGATATCATAATACTGAAAGAGAAGATCGCCTGTTTGTAAATAATAATCGAAAACAGCACCTTTCTCATCAATGGAATCTAGCTTTTCCTTAGTATCCTTTATTTCCTGCTCAATCTGATACCGTTCTACATCACCCTGCTCTTTCTTATATTCACCACACAATTCATTATATTTGGCCTTTAGCATAGTTCCATGCTCACTAGAGTCCTTAATCTTAGCAAGATAGTGCTGGTGAACAGTATCTAGAGTTGTCCTGGCTTCTGGATTAGACCTCTTTGAAGGGCGTATCTTGAAGAACGGGTCGTTCATATACTAAAGAAATGCTGGTGGCATTCTTTAACCCAGGTCACAGTGCGCTTGGAGAGATAGATATGAGATTACGGGTTTAGCAGGCAACTTTCCTAGAAAATATGGAGGTCATCCTAATCAAAATAAGGAAGTGCAAGTAAAATCAGAAGCTACATCATATCATTACAAGGATTATATGATGCCCACAGGAAATATAGTTAAATACCAGGGCTATGAAAATTTAGCCCTAGATGAACTGGTGCAACTTTACGAGGAGGATGATATTTGTATAGGGAGATCTAACATACCAAGTATCGATTATTACATTGATGAGAACAAACATGTTTACTTCCCAGGCTTCTATATAAAATCAGAAAACAAGATAATTGAAGTAAAGTCTGAGTGGACTATTAAGCTATTAAGAGCAAATATTGAAGAGAAAGCTCAGGCCACTGTGAAGGCTGGATACAGCTATGAAATTTGGGTTTACAATGATAAGAAAGTAAAAGTTGAGAAAAAGGTATACTAGAAAAAATGTCTTCCGGCAGATTTCCATTTTCCGCCGAAAAAATCATTTTGGAAAAATTTTTTTCTCTATGATAGGTATAACAACATGACAGGAGGTGGTCTTATGCAGCTTGTAGCCTATGGTGCTCAGGACGTCTATTTAACCGGTAATCCCCAGATTACCTTCTTCAAGGTGGTCTACCGCCGCCACACCAACTTCGCCATGGAGTCCATTGAGAACCCTTTCAACGGTTCCCCTGGTTTTGGCCGCAAGGTGACTTGCACCATCCAGCGCAATGGTGACTTAATCTACCGCATCTACCTCCAGGCCACTCTACCCAAGGTGTCCCTGCTAAGCACTGACGGCTCTGGTGCCCAGTTCCGCTGGCTCAACTGGGTGGGTCACAACTTAGTGAAGAACGTAGAGCTCGAAATCGGTGGTCAGCGCATCGACAAGCACTACGGTGACTGGCTCCAGATCTGGAATGAGCTCACCCAGGAGGCCGGCAAGCAGGCTGGCTACGCCAAGATGGTGGGTAACGTGCCCCAGCTAGTGAACCTGCTAGTGCAGGGTGGCGAGGACTGCGACAACTGGTGCGCCGGCGGCGAGCCCAACACGTCCAACGAGTTCCTCATGTGCTCCCCCGAGTACACCCTATACATTCCTCTGCAGTTCTGGTTCAACCGCAACCCTGGTCTTGCTCTACCTCTCATTGCTCTCCAGTACCACGAGGTCCGCATCAACCTGGAGTTCAACGACATCCGCAACCTGTGCTTCGACCAGACCCCTCTTCTATCCAACGTGCACACCATCCGCGACCGCGTGGCCGCTGCTGGCCTAGTGGCTGCCTCCCTATACGTGGACTACATCTACCTAGACACGGACGAGCGCCGCAAGTTCGCCCAGGTAAGCCACGAGTACCTGATTGAGACCCTTCAGTTCACTGGCGGTGAGTCTATCACCTCCAGCTCCAACAAGCTGAAGCTCAACTTCAACCACCCTTGCAAGGAGCTCATCTGGGTGGTGCAGCGCGATTCCTTCACCAGCTGCGATGACAACGTGATTGCCCCCTGGAAGGGCCAGCAGCCCTTCAACTACTCCGATTGGTGGGACCGCGCCGTGCTGGAGTCTGGCTACTCCGTGACCCGCGTGGAGGGCCTTGCCGGCAACAACCCCACCGTGACTGCCCTCCTGCAGCTCAACGGCCACGACAGGTTCCAGGTTCGCGAGGGCCGCTATTTCAACGAGGTGCAGCCCTACCAGCACCACACCAACGTGCCTGCCGTTGGTATCAACGTCTACTCCTTCGCTCTGCAGCCCGAGCAGCACCAGCCCAGCGGCACGTGCAACTTATCTCGCATTGATAACACCACTCTGCTACTGACGGTGTCCAACAATGCCGTGGGCACTGCCACCAGTGCCACTGTGCGTGTGTATGCCACCAACTACAATGTGCTCCGTATCATGAGCGGCATGGGTGGCCTTGCCTACTCTAATTAATAACTTTGTCCACCGGAAAAACTACCCCGACAAAGTTATTTTTATTGTAACTTTTAATGCATAATATCCGACAAAATTGATTATAAATACAATGTAGTGAGTGAGGTATAATGTCTCAGTCAGAACATTCATGTAAAGCAGTTTTAGAACAAGGTTCTAATAAAGGCAAGCAGTGTGATAGACAAATTCTTGAATATGGTTATTGTGGAAAACACCAGAAACAAGCAGAAATCGAAAAAGCAATTAAAGATGGAAAGAGAAAATGTTCAAGGCACAGGTGCACAGAAACATTTATACCAATCACAAAAAAAGAAATAGAATATTGTGATACCTGTAAAAACGCAAAAGAAGATCTTCAGGCATCCCTAATATTATGTAAATGGAATAAAAATGAATGTAAAAAACCAGCCAAATCCAGTGGTTTCTGTGGAAAACATGAACCAAGAGGAATACTCTTAGAAGAATCAATTAAATCTGGAATGCGTATTTGTGATGACGGAAAACGTGCGTGTAAAAATCCTACTACAGATAAGAAATTACGTTGCGATGAATGTCTTGAAAAGGATAGAAAGAAAGATAATATAAGATATAATGAGAAACAATATAATCTTAATTTGTGCTTAGGGTGTGGAAAAGAAATTACTGATTTACTAGATGGAATACGGCATAAAGTACAACGTTGTTCAGACTGTTATGCTAAACTAAAAATAGTAGAAGAAAATAGAGGACCAAGGAATAGAAATTATCTAGAAGAAAAAAAAGCAAACCTTGAAAAATACCTTCTTTCTTATATTCAATGTGCTAAGGCTCGCAATATTGCGTTTGAACTTACTAAAGAACAGTTTGAACAGTTAGTGATAACTGCATGTTATTACTGTGGTTCTTATAATGATAAAGAAGTTGTTGGCATTGATAGATTAAACTCTTCAAAAAATTATACTCTTGAAAATTGCGTGCCCTGTTGCAAGACATGTAATTTTATGAAAGGAACACTATCAAAGAATGCATTTATTACCCAGGCTCACAAAATAGCAATTCAACATCGTATTGAAGAAATGTCAGAATCTGAAGAAGAAGATATAATTATGAGCTCTACTATACCACCATCAAAGGTTGCAGAATTATATAGAAATGGAAAATTTGGAATATTTATTGAACAATGTATTAAGGATAAACGTTCACCTCTATTCATTGAAAAGTTAAAAGGTATTCAAGGAAAAAAAATGAGTTATAATGAATTTAAAATATTCTTTAGAACTTGTTGTAAAACAGACTCTAAATTAGTATCAAGCCATTTAACTAATGAAAGAAAACGAATCTCTCAGAAAGAACTATATGGATACTTTAATAATAAAAATAGTGAATATGCTGTTGATATATATGAATCTATACATGGAGTAATGCCAGGATTTAAAGAAGATATGACTGCTATAGCAGAAATATGGGATATATTAACATTTGATGAAAGAACATCTAGTATTTACACAATACTAGTTAAATATAGAAATCAGAGGACAAACGGAACGGTAAAATCTATAGCAAATGCCCCAGCACCTAGCATCTAGGCCCCTAACGTCCTAACGTGAATCCCTCCAGATTAGACCATTTTTACCAATCTCCTCTGGCCATGAATAAGGAACCATCCTAGTTGCAACTATAATCTTTTCCGGTTGTCTTAGCCCTGGATTGATTTCACCAAGTATATCTCCGAGTGTCTTACTATTAATATGGCCTCGTTTATTTAATTCAAGCATAACCTCACTCATAACCCTGTTTCCTACCTCTAACTTCACATTCTTAGTAGAGCGTTGCAAAATACGAAAAAGTTCTAGAAGCCCAATGGATATTTTTGACTCCTCACTCGAATTCATGATATTAAGCATTCTGCGAAACATATATTCAATTTTTAATTGAGTATATGTTTAGATGAATCGGTATGGAAGGATTGACCCAATGACTCACCTTGCCAGAAATTCACCTGATGTTCATGCATTATTACAAGCAACATTAAATACTAAAAATAATGCAATACATGGTATACATGGTATACATAATAAAGTTCCCTCTGAAGCTCCTTCATACGTAGGCCCCCCTGGAAATTTTGTGTCTGTAATCTTAAGAAATGGCCTAGGTAATAGAATCATTCAACTCTTAGCAGCCATAGGATATGCTGAACGATACAAAAAGATCTGTGTATTATCACAAGCCTTGGTAACCAATGGAATTAAACCGCATGAAAAAGGGCTCGAAGGTATGCTTACAAGAATATTTCCTAATTTACCTGTTATAAATTCAATCCAGCAGTATACAGTTTTAAGAGAACAAAAAGAAATGAACTATTCACCACTACCACGGTATGAGTCAAATGTAGTTCTTCAAGGATACTTTCAAGATGAGAAATATTTTCCGTCTAAGCCATATATCCCTGTAATCAGAACTGCATATTACGAGAATACATTCTTTATTCATATTCGTGCTGGAGATTATCTATACCCAGGAAGTTTTGGCCTTAATTTAGTAGAATATCATAAGCACTGCATTGCGAATATAGACTCAAGTTTAGGCGAAGCTGCAAAGTTTATAGTATTCTCCAATGACAATGTATATGCCGATAATTATATGAAACAATTCGGAATTAAGTATACTATTTCTAATAAGGTAAACCCCCTTGAAACTTTAATTGAAATGGCAAATTGTGCAGGCGGTATATGCGCAAATTCAACCTTCAGCTGGCTAGGGGCATTTTTTCAGAGAGAACCCAGAGGCAAAATATTCATGCCTTCCGTTTGGCTGAAAGGACGCGATTGTCGCGGCATTTATCCGACGTGGGCTAGGGTGATTAACATTGAAAATGGGTTACACATTACATCTATACCAGAAGATGTTACACCCATTAAAATAATAGATAATCAACCAATTACTCAAGTTAATACTCCTCCAAAAAATGTAAAAACCACGTATAACCTATCAGATATTACGATTTTAAATTTACCAAGCGGTAGAAGATTAAATTATAATGCATGTATAGTCGATAATCGAATATTTTTTCGCGCAGTAAATCAAATCGAGCGAGATGATATAGTAACATGTATACTAGATAATTTTAATTATGTAAGAAATTCAATGAAAACATTAAGCCTTGTATCTAAGTTTAATAATAAGCATGTAGAAGATCCACGCGTTATTTTACATAATGGTAATTGGTTCGTTTGTTATACAGATGGTTATGATATTGGTATTGCTAAATTAGACGCAAACTGTAATACACTTTATTCACATTATCTTAAAAAACCAAGTGAAATAAGCTTTGAAGGTGGAGATGGCCGTGAAAAGAATTGGTTGCCAATATCAATGGGAGATAAAATACATTTTTGGTATGGAGATAATCCTAGAACATTTTTAATTTATGAAGACACTGGCAAGAATTTGCAATATAATTCATATATTAAGACTGAGCAACGAATTAAATCGAATTTTGGTGGAATTCGAGGTGGATGTCCTCCAATACAATATGATGAAGAAACACAAATATGGTTCTTTCATACATTATTCGAAAAACAATATAGAATTGGTGCATATTTGACAAAGGGAGTTGATGTAATAAGTATAACACCTAAACCTATTTTAACGGGGAATCACATTGTATTTCCCTGCGGGGCAATACAGCGTGATGGATATTTTTATATTTCAATGGGTGTTCAGGATAAATATATAGGTATTCTAAAAGTTTCAAGAGACCTAGAATTCGTTCCTATCTAATTCTTTCTTAAAAAGACCTTATGTTTTCTGTCCTTTTCAGTAAATATAAGTTCATAGCCCTTTTGAAGTAAAAGTGCCTGAGCCTTTTGAGTTGTAGGCCAATCTGTATCATCAAATACCCAATGCCCACCAATCTTAACCTTGTCAAACCACAGGTTTACCTCTTCTACAGTAACCTCTTCTGAGTGGTTTGAATCCTGATGTAAGACACTAATTGACTTGGATGCATAATTACTAGCCACATCTGCTGACTTAGAACGAATTAGTCGTGTCATATTGGATAGATCTGCATCCGATATCACCTTTAGAGTATAATTATAGAAAAAATCATAATCAATATTATTCCACCACTCGGTATTTGCAATATCATTTACTCCCTGCTCACATGCCTCCTTAGACCACGCGTCTACACCCACGGCAGTGCCATTCTTTGCTCTAGCACCCATAGCGATTGCCAATAAACTTCTTCCTGCAAATACACCTAACTCTACACATAGAGGCGCCTCGTGCTCCAAGACTAGGTTATAAAGCTGTATAGCCTTTTCTACTGTGCACCATCCATGAAGGGTTGGCACAGTTGCCTGGATGTATTCCAGATCCATTATAATTATAGTGTATAAAAAAACTTTAGGTGTATTATATAGAGATGGAAATAATTTTAAACTCTCCTGCATTTATTATAAATCTAGAAGACAAGTCCGAAAGATTTATATATTCAAGAGATAATATAAGTAATGCAGGATTTACAGATATACGACGATATAATGCAATTAATGGAAAGAATACAACACAAGTTGAATATGCTCTAAATATCTTAAGTAATCCTACTCTACACAGTAATATGGAAACTCCAGGAAAGTTAGGATGTTTATTGTCACATCTAACTGTATTAAAGCATATTATTCAGCACAATATTACATTTGCTACAATTTTCGAAGATGATGTATTTTTTCATCCTATGTGGCAAAGTATATCACGTGAATATTATAAAAATACACCTAGTGATTATGACATTATTTTTATAGGAAATTCAGTTGATAGCATAAGGCTAGGAATACCATCAAGTGATACAATTTTAACGGATTCATGTTTTAGTACACACTGCTATACAGTAACATTGGAAGGAGCGAGAAAATTACTTTCCTCATGTCTAAATTGGAGATATGATTTATTTAATGAGATGTATGCAGGTCAAAATATTAGGGGGCTTTATCCTATTGATATAATAATAAAATTTACACAGATAATTACTAATTTAAATAAAATAGACCGACCTTTTACATGGTATTGCTGGAATGGAACAGTATATCCATGTGAATTCAATATTATACCATTATCACGATATAATATAGCAAATACTGGCCTAGTGTTCCAAGCTCTTGAAAAATTCGAAACTACTGTAAATCTAGTGGCTTACTAGCGTAAGTTCAGAATCCCAGTAAATATTATAATATAGTAGAGATGCTTTCCATTATTTACATAACGTTTAGAGAGAATTGCATGTTTGAGTGGTTTATAGAGCCATTAAGAAAATCAATTACCGATAATGGTTTCACTGTGCCTATACAAATAATTGTAGTAGATGGATTTTTATACGAATGCTCCGACAAGGTTCAACGTAGAGAGTATTTTGCAAGTAAGGTTGGCGATATTGAACTTGTCCATGTTTCACCCAAACCCACTAGGTGGCAGGGTGAATTTAAAATAACCAATGATAATTATTTTGCAGCTGCAAATACCAGAAATACAGGGGCATGTTATGCTAAATATAACTATATCGCCTATGTGGATGATTTAGGAATTATTTCTCGAACATGGCTACCAGCAGTTATAAATGCCATGAGAAAGAATGAAATACACTGTGGTGCATATACAAAGGTTAAAGATATAGTCTATAATTCTTCCTCATGCTCTTATAATGGAGGAGATGAAAATGGAGGAAGAGACCATAGATTAAATCATTATAAAGATGATATATCTAAGTGCCCTGGAGGGCATGTATATGGATCTTCTTTCTGTCTACCAAAATCCGTATATTTTAGATTAAATGGTCAAAATGAGATGTGTGATGGGCTTGCAGGAGAAGACTATGATTTTGGCATAAGACTAGAAAAATCTAAATATACTATTTACTACAATAAAAAAATGTTTATAAATGAAAGTGACTGGCCTTTTGGTTCTGATAAAAATAGAAGATGCATACGTGCCGATCCTGCAATCAGTGAAGAACAGTATATGAATCGTTTAAAAGAATATAACCTCAAGGATATTTCTCCTGCAAGGAGAGATCTATCACATTTCATGTTATGCTATTGCTATTCAGGACCTATTCAAGTAAATCCAGAATTTTCTCTAGAAGCATACAATACTAGTATTTTACAAGGTAATACCGATGTCTTTTTAAAGCCAGTGACTGGGCAAATACATTTCTTTAGCAAGAAACCTATTTCAGATAGCGATTGTTTAGCCTAAATAAAATAATAAATAAGTTTTGGATTTACATACGAAGTAGCTCATAATCTATGAAATATAAGTTTAAAATAATATTAATTAATCTAATTATACTATGTGAGGTTTAAAAAGCCCAAGTTTTTCATCTGGGCATAAAAAAATATCACAACTAGAGTGATAAGGAAATTCATCAATAATATATTGACTACTACATATCTTACCACTTAAATCTATGAATATATAATTTATAGATTTAACAAAATCTATAAATTCTAATACAGAACTTCCCTTTACTATATTATAATAATAAGATAATTCTATATAAATAACGGGTCTATCTCTTTGTATTAAATTAACAGCACCTTTTAGCGCTTTATAATCATAACCATCTACATCTATTTTAATAAAGCCAACTGTATCATGTATATTACTAAATATATTATCAATGGTATCTAATTCAATATCAACGCGTGCATAACCCTCTACATCACACGCACCCGGTGAAATAGGAAGATTCATTTCATCAGGATCACCTATAACCCACGCATTTAACCATGTTACATTTTTTAGTATTGTTTTCTCATCAGAAACTCCTATTTCGTATATTATAACACGATTGTCGTTATTAAATTTTTCCCGAAGGATCTCACAGTTTTTATGTCCAGCCTCTATACAATAAACCTTTGTTGCACCAGAATATAACATAGAACTTGTTATTACACCATTATTTGCACCTACGTCAATACATACATTATTATTACATAATTCAAATATATTCCATTGTGAATTTATACATAATTTTGTCGCCATATACTACTATCGAATAATTTAAAAAGAATTATAAAGAATAACACCATAGATGCCAGAGTTTGATATAGTAATCCCAGTGGGGCCAAATGATTCCAGTGTAATCTGTGATCAATTGCACTATACAAAGAAAAATATACTTGGATACAGAAATATCTATCTGATTAGCAAGTCGCCTTTAGAAATAGACGGGTGTATAAGTATTTCCGAGTCATCATTTCCATTTACCATAAATACAGTTGCCAAATATCATGGCAAATCTAATCGTAATGGCTGGTATCTGCAGCAATTACTAAAACTTTATGCAACAAGTGTAATACCCGGAATACTTGAAACATATCTAGTCCTAGATAGTGACACCTTTTTCTTAAAACCCACTACATTTCTGGAAAATGGAAGTGAACGGCCCATGTATGCATATGGAAAAGAGTATCATGCGCCCTATTTCAATCACATGGTAAGATTAGATCCCTCCTTCAAGAAGATAAGTGAAAAATCCGGAATATGCCATCACATGATTTTCCAGAAGAAATACCTAGATGAGATATTTGCCCTAGTTGAATCTAAACACGGTCGTAAATTCTACGATGTCTTCTTAGCAGCTGTGGCTCAACGCGATTTTCCGCATTCAGGGGCTTCAGAATATGAACTCTATTTCAATTACATGCTGCAGCAGCATCCAAGTGAAATATGCATAAGACAACTCCAGTGGCAAAATGTGCCTAAGCTAACGAATACAGGACGCAATGACTATGAATCCGTGCATTGGTATATCAGAAGATGAGATAAAGCCTTAATTAGCCTCCAACTCTAAACCAGGCCACTCCCCCAACATCGCCTCCATGGCAGCCTGTCGCCGTTCCAGTGGTGTGCCTTTCAACTTCGCCGATCGCCGTTTCCACCACCACTCAAAACGCAGAGCCTCTCTCTTCGACTCGAATCCTTTAATATAACACACCCTATACCACCCCCCTGGCACTGTAGAAGTTGCTCGGGCCCCACCGGATAACTCACCATTATGCTGTTTCAAACGACGATCTACATCAACAGTAGCACCCACGTAAGTCCTCGAAGGGCCTTGCACGGTTGCCAGTAAATAAACGAACCATGGCTTTTCTTGGCTCTCTGGCTCATCTTCCATCATACTATATAGTTTTTCTTATTTAGACTAAGATAGAATGCAAGGTGGAGCAAGCGGAACAAGTGGATCAAGTGGATCAAACCGAGCATGGGGTTTAAGCACCATTGGCGGTGCCAATAGACAACAAATACAAGGCATTGCAAATGTGGGTAATTACAAGGCTCAAGAAGACTGGTGGTTTTTCATACCAGCCATCATTTTCATCGATACCTTCCTCATATTCCTCTGCCGTTTCTACCCTCAGACCTTCGGTAAACCTATTAATCAATGGTATGATGAATTCGGTTTAGCCGCTGTGCTATCAGATGTGACTATCATAGCTATTGGAATTGCCATTACCCGGTACATCTATACTGTCTTCTTCATGGAACAGGAAGGCTGGTCTATCTGGTATTTCATTGGACTCGCGATCCTAATTCAGCTAGTCCATGATATGGTATTTGCCTTTGGCGTTGTCGCTAAAATTCCCAAAGGGCATAATTCAATGATTGATGTCTTCAAGGCCTATGTGGAAGGTGGACCCATAATTCTCCTCTCTGATGCCCTAATGGTTGCAGGCTCAATTGGTATTGCAGCCGCTCTGAAGAACCAGGATTTCCATTATACCAGTAGCTTTACACTGGTAACCCTCTATGCACTCTCCTATATTCTATTTACCAATATTAAGCTATAAAGCTATAAGCTATAAAGCTATAAGCTATAAGCTATAAAGCTATAAGCTATAAGCTATAAAGCTAGTCGTTTATTTTGGTGTAAAATAGTAAATAAAACATATAGATGTCAGATACACAACGGGTCCTAGCATATTATTTTCCGCAATACCACAGTATTCCAGAAAATGATAAAATATTTGGAGAACATTTCAATGATTGGGATCTTTTTACGAAAGGTAAGCAAGGAGATATTTCTTCATGCAAGAAACCCCTGGACCTTCCTGATGGTCTAGGATTCTACGATCCAAGACTTACTGAAATTAGAAGGAGGCAGGGTGAATTAGCAAAGGAATATGGTGTCGATGGCTTTATTTATTATCACTATTGGCTAGAAAATGCGCCAGTAATGGATAAGGTATTATTAGAAGTATTAAACGATAATCAACCTGATATACCTTTTTGTCTGTGTTTTACCAACGAATCATGGAAACATAATTATAAACCTAATAATGGAAAATTCAAGTCATTTCACCCTGATGGTTCAACATTTAGACAATTATATGATAAACCTAAAGATCATGCTCTTTTTTTAAGTAAATTTTTCAATCATCCCAATTACATAAAAATAGATGGAAGACCTCTATTAATTGTATATATATTTGATTCAGAAGTTATGACATATCTAGAACAAATTTCAAATGAAATATACAACTATGGTATTTCTAAACTCTATACTGTTATATGCAGTAGTAAACGATGCCTAACGAATTTTAAAGAACCTCAAAATGGCTCATACAAGCCAGATGCTTATACTCCATTTATTGCACATTATAAACTAGCTTTAGAACCATGCCTACCTCCATTTATTTCAAGTCTGCCAAAGGTTTACAGTGGATTAATGGGCTGGAATTCCTTACCAAGACACCCAGGATTTAAAACAATTATAGACTATAAACCTCAAGATATTATTAAACACACGGTTGGTGATTTAATACTAATGAAATCTGACAAAACATCTCCACAAATGTATACTCTATTTGCTTGGAATGAATGGGCAGAAGGCGCTATTATTGAACCAAATACTAATTATGGGGATAGCTTAGGAAAGGCAATAAAAAAGGCTAGAGATATTGTTAAGGTTGCCGAAAATCTAACAATTGAATATGGTCTCAATGATGTCTTTATTGATGTAACGTCTCGTGCATTTAGTAAGTGCATTGAATACAAGGAGGGCAAATGGATACTACGCATCGAGACAAATGATTACTCTCGTGCTAATATATTAGGTGATCCATTACCTAGAATTTCTAAGGTAATACGTATAAGAATAAATGGGATTACAATTATATATCCACATGATAAAGAAGTTAAATTATATTTAGAATAATTATAGTAAATGCAAGCCTAAATACAATGCATCAACTACTATATAATGGATATAAATGTATTTTTATTATGTTATAATGAAGAAATTTTGTTGCCGCATACAATATCACATTATAAGAAATATTTACCCAGATGTAAAATTACGGTATACGATAATGAGTCTACAGATAAATCCGTAGATCTTGCAAGATCTCTAGGCTGCAATGTTATTTCCTGGTCATCTGATAATTGTATTGATGATTATAAATACAAGGACATAAAAAATAATTGTTGGAAATCAGTTGTATCTGGGTGGATTATTATGGCAGACATGGATGAATTTGTTTGCGTTACTGAAGAAGAATTACTAGAAGAATATAAGCGTGGAACAAGTATCTTAACTTTAGATGGATTAAATATGATAGGAGAAAGTAAGACGATTTTTCTAAATGATATTAATTTACAAGATATATATAAATATAAGAACAATATTTGGGAATACAAACACATATGTTTCTTACGTGACAAAATAGTAGATATGAATTATTCACTAGGCTGTCATACGTGCAACCCTTTTGGAGAAATAGCCTATAGTTCTCATATTTACTTAAATAAACATATGGAATATCTGGGACTCGAATTTTTAAAAAATAAAATAGTAAAGCGTTACGAGCGATCTGAAAAGATGAGAAAAAAGGGGATTGCACTACATTATACCAATGATTTAAATAATATAACAGATACGTATAATAATTCATTGAATACCTGTAATATTCTTTTTTCCACATACAGTGAAGAAAAAAGAAGAATTATAAACGAAACAATGGGAAAACTACATATTGAATATGGATATGGAAATACGTTTAAGGATATAACAGATATAGTATTAATGAAATTTATTGAATATATTAACAACAAATGGGCTATATATATAATTGCTAATGATCATAAACGCGCGTCTTTTTTTGGCGATCCATTACCCAGAATTCTCAAAACAATACGAGTGAAGATAAATGGAATTACTATAGTGTATGAGTGGAAAGATGAGGTTATCTTATTCTTAGAATAATTTAGACATTCGTCTTAATTACGACACACATAAGCTGCTGCGCAGCCAGATCCTTCCACTCAATCTTAAATGTCAGAGAACCAGATAAACTGCCATCAAAGGGAACTGATGACACTGTATTTAGAATTCCTGGCTGAATAGGACACCCTGCTGGGGCCACCATGCACAAGTTGTCCGTGGTAGGTGATAGAGGAATGAAATTATAAGTGACCGTGTAAGTCGCCGTGCCTCCCTCGACCACACTGGGCACATTCATCGACAAAAAGAGCGTTGAATTCTGACCCTTCACTGGGGGGTCAGGTAGAAAATTCATAGAAGTTATCTTGAATAATGCTGTCGCCTTAGAGCAATCTGAAATAGTGGCGCCAGCATAAGTAAGGTAAGTGAGTAGTAGAAATGCACGTAACATCTACTTATATAAAGGGTGCCTGGTTTAGGTTAGTGTTTTATATAGTTGTGTAAATGCTTCAAGAAATTCTTTGTTCTTTCCAATATGAATACATCCATCTGATAAACTATAGTTTAAGGTTCCATCTTCTCTCTTGTAAAAGTCAAACGGGTTCAAGAAATGATAGCCATTTTCCTTACAAGCGACCTCCAACATACTATTTATAGTGTTAGTATAAATAACTCTATCAGAATTCGTGCCTACAAAGGGTAGAGGATCCGCATGTATATGTTCATGGTCCTTAGGATCAACGGGTGGTGGCACAGCTACCACAATAATCGCCTTGTATTGTGTGATATTTTTCTTAATTGCCTTCATATAAGCTTCCACTAATTCCTTAGACACTTGCATATGATCACGTCCATAACCCACTTGCTTTCCAATATGCGCACGAACATCAACTTCTCCATAAGTTAAACAAAAGATTCGCTCTGGATCATTGTGGTCCTCATTGAAATTAATAATTTGCTGATCACGTCCAACTCTAAACATGGTCTTTGCAAATACAAATAGATTTCGATGTTCAGCCTCAAGGCCCTTGAATAAGAGAAGTGCATGGCTATCACCATACAAGGTTAAGTTACTTGGCACTTCTGAACCACAGGTGAAATTAAAGTCATTTGGATTAATACGAATTGATATATAGTTAGTGAGGGTATCATCAAATTTCAAGATATGCCTGTGATTCTGCCATTCTACTAAAAACCAGGTTGGATTAAGAACTAGAACAAAGCCCTTTGCCCAAGTTGTCTCAACTACTAAATTCCAGGCTTCATCAATGATGAATTTAATGAATCCTGATCCTGAATTCCATGAATATTTCTTTCCAACAATGTTTGGAGGTATATAAGAATTATAAGGGGTTGAAATAATCTTAGTTAAGAAATTGCACATACGATAAAACTTATGGCCAAAATTTCCAATTGGGAAAGAGAAATGACAAATGACCGAGGTGGAGTAATTGTCTACTGTGTCATTTCCTTCAAATAAAGAAACCAGGGGATTCAAAAGTGTTGAATTATAGAGAGAATCTTTGATGGCATGATAGTTGATAAATGGTTGATCCATGCAATAGGGCACCTGTTTTCCCTCATCCGTGAATTGTTTTATGTGATTTTTGATTCTTCCAAAAAGATTTTTCATATTTTCTGAATTGAAAAAAAGGAGAGTCCCAGAATTTATCCCCGCGAGATTTCGGTCGATGGTTCCAAAATCAAAAAATTGTGAACCGAAATTCTGAGATCCAATATTTCCAGAACTAATTCCATGCAAGAGGTCTTCTATGGGCAAAGCGAACACTTGACCCAGATCTCCCTTGAGTATAATGTCTGTATCTAAATAAAGTATTTTCTCATATTCAGAAAGTTTAGGATAATCAAAAATAAAAAGGCGAGCACAGGCGGCCTGGAAGATTGTCTTAAAATCCAGGCAAAATATTTGTAATTCTAATTTCAAGGTCTCAGCCAACTTTTTCACTTCTGGCTCAAACTCGGGGCTTGTCATTACCAGGAAATCAATAGTCTCAGTGGAATATAGTTTCATAGATTTCAAGAGAAGATCCAGAAGTTTAAAATAATCCTTATTATAGAATACGCAAGAATAAATCAAATTTCTTCCTTGCATAGTCACAACTATTACTTCTGACATTTTATTGTGTAAAAGATATACGCAAATAAGAAAATAAGCCGGAAATTACTTAGGTTCTTGAATTCTTATATGTGTCTATAGATGCGATTATTTCCACAACATACAGTTTCTTCTATAGGAAATTCCTTGCATTCTAGAGTTCTATTAAATTCTCCAATTCTCTTTTTATATACGGACTCAATCATTCCATATGGATATGTTAAATACTCTGGCTCTATAGTTAAACTAAATAGATCTCTTGAATGTTTCAACTGACAACCAATCATTTCGCATCTAGAATTGCTGCCATGACCATTTTGCACTATAGCATCATATAAACCAAGATTAAATGTATTAGTATATCCTTGAAATCCAGGAATATAATATCTTCCTGTTACCTTTATTACAAAATCGGAATTTGCTAGCCTTGAATTATTTAATGCATAGTTAATTGAGAATAATTCATGTAGCCCCTTATCCCTTGATCCCAGTATAAATTCAGGCGCCTCATTCATACTAAAAGAAAGTATCTCAAATCTCCCACGATATTTTTTCACTTCCTCAGATAATTCTTCAAATGCATATCCACTATTTTCTACTAGCACAATATTATACTTGGTATTCTCTAACCACGATCTAACCGACTTAATATATTGGTTTACTCGTTCAGATGATTCTGTTAGGAAATAGGAATCCTTGGTATTAACATTTACCGTTGAAGTTAGAATAATAGATATCTTATTATTTATAAGCGTGCCCTTAACAAAATCAAGATCTCCTAGACGAACAGAGATGAATTCTACGTAGTTACTAGTAAATCGCAGAAAATGTGTAATTCCTGCCCACGTTGCGTGCAAGGAATGTGAGTCAACCCATTCATAGGAACCCAGACCCCATTTAGTTACTAAGAGACTATTAGCATCAAAGCGAATCCAGCCATGCTGGTCCCATGCATAGGTTTTACCTAGAAGTATTGGTCCATTTTTGTTTTTAGATTCAACATAAATACTTGCATAATTCTTCAAGATATGAGTTAAATGTGGCTTCATACGACCCATCTTGTGTTTAGCATTTCCAATTGGCCAGACAAAATGACAAATGACAATCTGAGTAGGCGCAGATGGCGGTGGGGGCGGGTCAATGCAGTAAATGAGTCCGTATTTCTCCATTAGGCGATTATCGTATTTGTCGGCCTTGATAAAATGATAATTAATAAAGGCCTGATCTTCGCAACTTGGCATTGGCTTACCTGTGGCCCTGAGTTCATCTATGTGGGCAATTGTTTCAGTGAAAATCGCCTTCATGGTCTCAGTCGCCTTGAATAGTAAGATGCCACTATTAAGCCCTACTGTATTCTTGTCTATGACTGAGAAATCAAACCAGTGGCCCCCGTGAATTTCGTGCTCAATGGTTCCCTCCTTCATGGCATATAGCTTATCTTCCAGCTGCTCGCTAAATACATTCATGAGATTTCCTTGCACTATAATATCTGTATCTAGATAGAGAATTTTCTCATAAGACATGATGTGATCATGCTCGAAGATATATAGGCGTGCAAAGGCTGCACCCTTGAGTCTAGCCGTATCTAGGAACATAAGATTCAAGGGGATGCCTACATCATCCGAAATCTGTTGAATATCTGCAGCAAAATCGCGGCTTGTCATAATGAGAAAATCAACGGAGTCTAGCGCTGCTGGCGAAAACAGTTTCACTGAAATTAGTAGGGCCTTGAGAAGCTCAAGATAATCCTTGTTGAAAAATACACCCAGATAGACTAAATTCTTATGGGCCCCTTGATGTTTTAATGGCTCTGAAGAACCTAACGCTTCTAAAGACCCCAAGGGTGCAATGCTTGGGATCACAGATAAAAGAGACAAATCTGGAATAGAATCTCTGAAAATACACTGGTCCCTAGAAAAAGGGTGGCCCTTATCTGTATAAAGTCTATTTGTGCTGCCCTTGGTGAAAATATCGAGAGATGCTCCTACATCCATATATAGATTGGCCGGCTCCAGCTTCATGCACATAGGAATCCAGATCTTAGAAAGTGGTCCTGCTGAGAAACAAATGAGCTGTCCCTTCTTTCCCTTGATAAATCGTAGTAGGCGTGCAGTCTCCTCTTCACCCACTGTATCCCAGCGATCAACTAGCTGCGCATCAATAGTATAGAGCTCCTTAATTGGTAGCTGAGTTTGATTCTGGCCAGATGTAATCAGATAAAACCCTGGCTTATACCCCTTCATGAAATCTGAGAATCTCTGCCAATTAGAGTTCCCAAGTATATTTGCATATGTTCTTTGGGCCAAGGGAACATTATATGTGTCCAGGAAATCATTGTAGATTTGATCTGTGCAATTCCACGGCTTATTGCAGGTATTACAAGGGATTCCAATGTAGAGATTTGGGTCTACAGTCTTGATAGCCTCTGCAAGTTGTTCCCTTAGCCTTCCCCCCTGCTTGAAGGTCCATGCATCGAGGTTCGTTAGTGTTTCATTCTTCAGAATCGTATATTCGCCGTCTGAAGGTCTAATGAGGCCAAAGGGTGTTCCTGAATTAATTTTCTTGAGAATTTGTTCCAAATGCTGGGCCATTGTGCCTTGTAGAGGAAGATTATTTTCTAGAAGTGTTATTTCTACGGTTGTCTCTGAGCCTTTGGCATCTGAGCCTTTGGCATCTGAGCCTTTGGCATCTGAGCCTTTGGCATCTGAGCCTTTTGCCTCAGAAGGCTTAAATTGGCCCACTTGATTCAGCGAATACGCATTATCACCCTCCTTCTCCCACGATTGTTTTCCAATATGCAAACTTAAGATAGAATCAAAGAACGCTGTCAGATATCCTTTGGCATGGTATTTATCCGCATAATCACGCTCAAAGAATTGGTTCGGCGACGTGTAATCCCCCAGCTCCAGAATCTTACTAGCTCTACACACGGATGGCTGCAGGGAATAATGGGGCCAATAGGCACAATTAGGTCCCTCTACCCCTTCCCTCATTATATGCAAGCAAAGCCCCTCCTCTCTTGGACCAAGAGGAGCCACATTTACACGCTGCATATCAGACATCATTAGACCATATTCGCGATTAAATACCAGCTGGTGAATCTCTTGGCTCTCGTATTTCTCTAGTGCTGCAATTGCCCTAGTCACATAATTCTCCTGCTTGAAGAAAAGCCAGTCATCCTCCATGTGAATCAGATACTGAGGCTTCAGCTCAGCCACCTTATTCCAAATCACATTCATACTCTCCCTGTGTCCCTTTTCCGTGGGAGACTTCATGTGATAATTGAAGAAGGGATACTGGGTCTGCATTTTCAGGCGATCCTCCTTGGACGAATTGTCGTCAACGCAGAAAAAGTAATCTATCTTGTCAATATCTAACCAATTCTTCAGAATAGAATTGATAGTCTGCTCAAAGAGATTGAACCGCTTACACGTGGTAATAGTGAACATAACACGTGGCTTAGGAGCGCCATTATTCCGCTTAGGCATTAAAGCATAGTATGATGGCACCGGTGCTACAAGCAGCGGCCTGTAATGCGTTATAATAGAATCTACAATGGTATTATTATTCTGATTCAGCGCGACGCCACGCCGCTTCAAGGCGTCAATATATTTCAGCATACTTTCCAGAAAGTCTAAATTCTTCGGCATCTCAGGAATCGCAAACTTGATATTATGAAACAGATTATGAATCCACCATTCTCCAGAATGCAAGTAACTCTGTCTGAATATCATCTCCAACATCTTAACACACGTATCTAGTTTGCCCACACGCTGAGAAACAATTACCATGTAATACGGTAAATAGAAATCGTATTCCTCCTTCTTGGTAAATAAGTAATCTGCAACATTCTCCTTGATAAACTGGTTCTCATAATGATTCGCTATCATAGTATAATACGCATATGCAGCCTCCACCGGTCCATTAATACAGTAGTATTTAATCAGACGATAGATACCTTCTATACGCCGTGTATCATACTTGAACGATTCTAGTAAATAAAAGAGGCCCTCCTTGTTTCTATGTAGTTTGTCATACTGGTCATAGATTTCAATACAGGCCACATATTTCTCCTGGACCCAATTATCTATATCAAGAACCTTCTTATAATATTCAATTGCCTTCTCATGATGATTGCAACTATTGTAACTCTGGGCAGTGTAGAAACAATAGCGATTGTAAATTGGATCCTTCTTCTCAAATGCCTCCTTGAATGCCTTTTCTAAGACAAGACCATCCTTGAGATATTTATTTGGATCCTTGCTTCTATCACCGCGGCGACCAGAAATGAAATAATAATTTCCTAGAACATCAAAGGGGGGAGAAACTGGCTCAAGGGCTGCAGGATATTCATGGATCACGCCAACATAGTGCCAGCGCTTCTTATTATTGAATAGCTGGCACCTGGAATAACGAACACCCATTTCATTCCCAAAGATAAATTTGTAGTGATCCTGATCAAGGACGGCAGGTAACTTAAAATCTCCCCAGATTTCATCGTCTGCATCCCAGACAAAGGCGTAGTCTGTTTTCTCAAAGGCCCTCTTAAACGCCACAGTGCGATTAAAGGCGAAATCTTGCCAAGGTGTCTCATCAAGCTCACCTGGAATTCCCTTTTCTGCAAAATAGTCCTTAATAAGTTTCTGTGTTCCATCGGTTGAGCCATTATCATTGATTACCCAGTAGTCGAATGTAATATATTTTGAAAGGTGTCTAAAACACTCAATAATGAGATGTGCCTCATTCTTGACTATCATCGTAAGACAAATCGTCTTTTTCGCCATCACTATACTGTTGAGCCAGCGTAACTTTAGATGTCTCATTTTACGTAGAATCCACTGGATTATTCTAACCGTGTCAAAATTGGCGCTGTGGAAACTGACTCAATAAGTGAATCGGGTAATGTTCTAATTGATCTACGAATCCAGGCCGGAATTATTGTCAGATACTCTGGTTCAATCATAAAGGCTTGCTTATGCATTACTGCAATAAAGGTCCATTCGCCATTAAAACTCGGAACAAAGGCCGTATAAATATAATACTTGAACTCTCGACTATTAGAGCAAATCTGCCGAATAAGATCTACAACCTCCTGGAGTTTACCAGTATTCCAAGGTAAATAGAGACCAGCATTCATCACAAACCCCCCTTTGGAATCTTTTACAGACTTTATAACATTTGTCAAAAGTTCTAGCCAACGCTCTTTCTTAAAATCTGGATCGGTTAAATCTATAATTACACCATCGTATTTATTACCCTTTGCCATATGAGCCCATGCGCAGTCATAATCTATCTCAAGACGTATATCCTTCCACACACCCTGTGACCATTGTTTACCATGAAGCTGCATGTGCTCCACCAATTCCTGGTCATAATCTACCATTTCAACCGAATAGACAGGCCACCGAAGAACTTCACGTGCAGTGGCACCCTCGCCGCCGCCGAGAATAAGGATTTTCTCTTTTTTCTTAAGGCTATAAAGCAAGGGGTGCACGAGGGCGTTATGATAAATAACTTCATCCATTGTTGTGCTCTGAAGACACCCGTCTAGGAAAAGCATTTTCCCCCATTTTGGTGTCTCTATTAGGTCAATCTCTTGCTTCATGGTATGTAAATGCGTAGATGGCTTATCATAATATATATATGTTCGTTCAACTCCTTGCTCAGCATCTTTTTCTATAAATTCACTGACTGATTTTACATTTGTTAGCTTAGGCATACTATACTATAATATAGTGAGTTTTAGACCATACCAATAACTTTATTTATTGCTATGATTCAAAGTAAGGCTAAAAATTGATGCAATTTCCCGGCTTAGAAAAGAACACACATAACCTCAGAGATGCCGTCCTCTTCTGAAATTGAACCTATCCTGGGTATCCAGTTCAGTATTTTCTCGCCCGATGAGATTGAGAAACGGTCTGTAGTTGAAATCACTTCCAATAATACCTATGAGGGAAATGAGCCCAAGATTGGTGGTCTCTTTGATCCTCGCATGGGTGTCTTGGAGAATGGCAAGCAGTGCCGTTCCTGCGGCCAATCCAACAATAATTGCCCTGGTCATTTTGGTCACTATAGACTCGGTCGCCCAGTCTACTATATCCAGTTCCTCCCTATGATTCTGAATGTCCTAAGTTGCGTATGCGTAAGTTGCTCTAAGCTCCTCGTCGACAAGGAAATGCGCACTTCTATCAAGCTGAAGAAGGGTGAGGGTCGTTGGAAGGAGCTCATGGAGGCATCGAGCAATATTTCCCGTTGCGGCCAGGAGACCGAGGATGGCTGTGGGTCCAGGCAGCCTGATCGCTACAAGCGCGAGGGCATTGCACGCATCGTGGCCGAATGGGAAGGCGTGAATACTGCAGATAAGGCAAGTGGAACTGATGTGAAACATGAGCCAATGAAGCAGGCACTTGAGGTGGAGTATGTGCAGCGACTCTTTCGCCGCATTACCGACGAGGATGTGGCCTTCATGGGATTCAACCCTCGTTGGTGCCGCCCTGATTGGATGATTTGCTCTGTGCTCGCAATTCCTCCTCCTCAGGTGCGTCCTTCTGTCGTGCAGGAGAATAATCAGCGCTCAGAGGACGACTTGACTCACAAGCTGTTTGAGATCATCAAGACAAATAAGATGCTTCTGGCCAAGATGGATACCGAGGGATCCAAGGCTAACAAGGGCTACATTGATGAGCTGACTAACGTGCTTCAGTATCACATTGCCACCCTAGTGGATAACCAGATTCCTGGTGTTGCGCCATCTGCCCAGCGCGGCGGTCGTCCACTAAAGTCCATCCAGCAGCGCCTGGGGTCAAAGGAGGGCCGTATTCGCTATAACTTGCAGGGTAAGCGCGTGGAATTCTCGGCGCGCTCAGTTATCACCCCTGATCCCAATATCTCTATTGCAGAGCTGGGTGTCCCCATCAAGATTGCTATGAATCTGACTGTGCCTGAGCGCGTCACTGACTACAATCGCGACAAGCTCTACAAGCTAGTTCAGAATGGCACAACGACCTATCCTGGTGCCAAGACTCTGGTGCGCGCTGATGGCCGCATGATTTCCCTCGCCCACGTGAACACTAAGGAGATTGTTCTCTATAGTGGTGATCTTGTGAATAGGCATCTGATGGACGGCGACATGGTTCTCTTCAACAGACAGCCTACGCTACACAGAATGTCGATGATGGGTCACCGTGTTCGTGTGCTCCCATACAATACCTTTCGTCTGAATGTATCTGCAGTGGCACCCTACAATGCAGATTTTGATGGTGATGAGATGAATGCCCATATTCCCCAGAGCTCTGAGGCAATCCAGGAGCTACAGGACATTGCTGCAGTCCCATACCAGATGATTTCACCCAGGCACCAGAAGCCAGTGATCAAGGTGGTTCAGGATGCACTGCTAGGATCCTATCGTATTACGAAGCAGGGAGATACATTCACCCGCCGTGAATACATGAACCTGATGATGTGGAACAAGCGGTTTGATGGAAATCTACCTGAGCCACAGATTGTGGGGGGTGCCGCCCGTTGGTCAGGCCAGCAGGTGCTCGGTAACCTACTACCCCCCATTAACGCTGACCTCAAGAACAAGTTCTTCGACGAGGACTCTAATCCCAATAACTCGGTGAAGATCCGTGATGGAATGATTCAGGGTGCCGGCATCGTTGATGACGATATCTTGAACAAGACTGGTGTGGGCGTGGTTCACACGACATTCAATGACTTTGGTGCCCAGGCAGCAGTGAATCTCATTGACTCTGTGCAGAGCACTATCGAGGCATATCTAATCATGAGCGGTTTCAGCATTGGTCTCTCTGATCTAGTGGCCGATGACGAGACCCTATCTCGCATGAATGACATTGTTCAGGCACGTAAGAAGGAGATTGATGAGATTGTTCTCCAGGTGCACATGGACGTCTTTGATAATAATACGGGTCGCTCTAACCAGGATGAGTTCGAGGGCCAGGTATTCGGTAAGCTGAATAAGGCCATTGAGGAGCTGGGTAAGCTGGGTCAGAAGGCTCTTGCCCAGGAGAATCGTCTCATCAGCATGTTGAAGGCCGGTTCAAAGGGCTCAACAATTAACGTTTCGCAGATGGTGGCTTGCGTTGGTCAGCAGAATATTGAGGGTCGTCGTATTCCCTTTGGCTTCACTGACAGAACTTTGCCTCACTACAAGAAGTTCGATGACGGTGCAGAGGCCCGTGGCTTCGTGGAGAATAGCTTCGTGAAGGGCTTGACGCCACAGGAGTTCTTCTTTCACGCCATGTCAGGTCGTGAGGGTCTAATCGACACGGCAGTGAAGACGGCAGAGACGGGTTACATTCAGAGACAGATGGTGAAGGCCATGGAGGATCTGGTAACCCAGCATGATGGAACCGTGCGCGATGCTCGTGGTGGAATTGTCCAATTCCACTATGGCGAGGATGGAATCAGCTGCACAAAGGTGGAAGTTCTTGGCCTCCCTATTCATTCTATGAGTGACGAGGAGATCAGAAAGCTGGTTGGTCTCCAGGGAATCAAGTGGGAGGATGTTCTCACCGATGATGCTGGGCGCTCTGAGAATGCGGAGATGATTAATGGGCTGGTGGACCAGGTAATTGCAGACCGCAATATGCTGGTGAATGGTGTCTTCCGCAATGGTCGCTCCAAGAGTCTAATGGGGCCCATGAACCTGGATCGCATGATCATGAACTTGAAGATTAAGTTTGCAATCCAGGCAACTGCTAAGACTGATCTGACGCCCGAATATGTAATTGAGCGCCTGAAGGACCTTCAGGCACGCACCCTACCCTTTCACAAGATGTGGGGAGCGATGCTTCGTTTCTACCTTGGACCTCACAGCTCAATTGTAAAGCACCGCCTAACCAAGATCGCCTTCAATGCACTAGTTGAGCAGATTCTTCTGAAGAACTGGTCTTCCTGGGCCCAGCCTGGAGAGCAGGTAGGTATCATTGCAGCTCAGAGCATTGGTGAGCCTGCTACGCAGATGACTCTGAATACGTTCCACTTGGCAGGTGTAGCAGCCAAGTCAGGTATGACTCGTGGTGTTCCTCGTCTCAAGGAGGTATTCAAGGTAACTAAGGCACCCAAGGCGACCTCGCTGAATATTGCTCTAAAGCCAGAGTTCCGTGAGGATAAGGAGAAGGCTCGTGAGGTCATTCAGGACCTGGAGCTCACTATGCTCCGTGACATTGTTACGACGGTGGGTCTATACTATGATCCGAAGGATGATGAGACAGTGGTAGCTGAGGACAGGAGCTTGATTGCCTTCTACAAGATGTTTGAGCAGAGAGAGCTTGGAGCAATGCTTTCTGCATTTGGTGGAGTTGGAGGGGCTGGGTCTACTGCAGCAGCTACTAGCGGAGCTACTAGCGGAGCTACTGGCGCAGCTACTAGCGCAGCTACTGAAACTACTGAGGCGGCAGAGCCATTCAGTAAGTGGATGTTGCGCATGGAGTTCAACAAGGAGGCGATGTTTAACCGCAATATTACCATGGATGATGTAGCCTTTGTGCTGAATGAGAAGTTCAACAACACCATTGGTATGATCTACACGGACTTCAATTCCCAGAAGCTCATTATGCGTATTCGCCTAGATCGCGGAATTGATACGGATACCGACGACTACACGAATTTCAAGAAGTTCCAGGCGCGTCTACTGATGACGGTTGCAATTCGCGGTGTCCCTGGCATCAAGGCTGCTTCCTTCAGCAAGTCAGAGAATCGCGTTGAGCTTGTGGAGGGTAAGCCTACCAAGGTGTCTGAATATCTCATTGATACAGATGGCAGCAACTTCATTGAGGTGATGAATCACCCCGCAGTGGACCCTACACGACTCTACACCACTAATGTCCACGATGTGATGGATGTTCTAGGTATTGAGGCGGGTCGTAATATCCTGCTGACGGAGATTGAGTCACTGTTTGCAGATGCAGGTGTGAACTACCGGCACCTAGGCCTACTCATTGATAGCATGACTCGTAATGGCCGACTGATGTCAGTTGACCGTTATGGTATCAATAAGAATAATATTGGCCCTCTGGCCAAGGCCTCCTTTGAGGAGACCGAAAAAATCTTGCTCCGCGCTGCCTTGTTTGGAGAGATGGATCCTGTGACTGGTGTCAGCGCCAAGATCATGACGGGCCAGACAATGAATGGCGGCACCACATTCTCACAGCTGCTTCTGGATGAGGCAGCACTGCTGAGGCTACAGAAGGGTCTGCCCCCTGTCGCTGATCTGGATGAGGAGGATGTGGAGGACCTGGATGATGATGACATTGCTGAGGAGCTAGCGAACATGGGTGATGAGCGCTGCAATGCGGTGCGCCTGCGCATGAATGCAGTGATGCCTGATGCGGATGTGGATTTGGAGGAGCCTGATGTGGTATTCAATGTTCTAGAATAAAGTAGGACCTAAAATAACCAGGTGTAGTATAAGTATACGAGATGATCTCTCTTTTTTTAACACTCCTTGCTTTCTCAAATGATGCAAATGCGTATAATGTTAGTTACGCTAAGACTGTAAACAGTCTAGTCTCCAGCCCCTATCCTACCTTTCAGCAGTGGCAGGCTATCTATTCAAAGTTCTATCTCTCAGCAACCGAGCGTGACTACCGTGAGTCCATGTATGACCGTAATGTAAGAAAGATTGCTAGACACAACTCCAAGACAAATACCTGGACTATGGCGGTAAATCAGTTCGCCGATATGCCTAAGCGCGAGTTTGTGGCCAAGTATCTAAGCGGCGCTAGCGCAGGAGGTTACAATAACGCAACTCACATGCGTATTAAGAACTATAATTGGACTCTTCTTAATGGTAATTACTCTGCCCTACCTGCATCAGTGGATTGGTCAAGCAAGGGTGCAGTGACTCCCGTAAAGGATCAGGGCCAGTGTGGCTCCTGCTGGTCCTTCTCAGCCACTGGTGCTCTAGAGGGTGCCTGGTTCGTAAAGCACAAGGCTCTAACGAACCTTTCTGAGCAGCAGCTGGTGGATTGCTCAACGGCCCAGGGGAACCAGGGGTGCAATGGTGGACTGATGGATTATGCCTTCCAGTATGCGATGGCGAATGGTCTGACCACGGAGGCTGCATATCCTTATACGGCAACTGGCCCTAATACCTGCGAGGCCAAGGGTCTTCCTGTGGCTGTAAAGGCGACTGGTTTCACGGATGTGCCTACGAATTCTCAGCTGGCTCTGATGACTGCAGTAGTGCAGCAGCCTGTCGCAGTAGCCATTGAGGCTGATGAGAATGCATTTCAGTTCTATTCATCTGGTGTTCTAACGAAGCCCTGTGGAACTAATCTGGATCACGGGGTTCTCCTGGTGGGCTATGGCACAGAGGGTGGCCTAGATTACTATAAGGTGAAGAACTCCTGGGGCACTACTTGGGGTCAGGAAGGCTATGTCCTTCTGGGTCGTGGTGCGACTTACAATGGTAACCAGGGACAGTGTGGAATCCAGATGGACCCTTCTTATCCTCAAGTATAAAAAGAGCGTATAGTAAAAATTTATACCATTAGATTTCTCTATAGAATATAGAAATCCAATGTCCTATCTCACTTACAAGCGGTATGAAGCGAACTTGCAAGAACGTTTTGGCACTATTCCAATAAGCATTGAATTAATTGGTCCTGTAGATATGTATTATACAGATGGTGATGCATCTCGCTCAATATTTAAGGTAATAATTGACCAGATTAAGACAGTATACATGCCACAACTAAAAAATGTGGTTTCTGACGAACACACGATTATATTAACGGAGTGGATGACTTATGTTAGAGAGAAAGAAAATCAAGGGCTACACCCTGTAAAGCAGGGCTACACCCTGTAAAGCAGGGCTACACCCTGTAAAGCAGGGCTACACCCTGTAAAGCAGGGCTACACCCTGTAAAGCAGGGCTACACCCTGTAAAGCAGGGCTA
>Ga0214921_10001702_pt1 | contig 36992 bp, 61 predicted proteins | sample LL1505_MetaG_FD_177992 | JGI IMG/M metagenome (GOLD analysis project Ga0214921, IMG submission 177992) | Freshwater microbial communities from Lake Lanier, Atlanta, Georgia, United States - LL-1505 | ecosystem: Environmental > Aquatic > Freshwater > Lake | place: USA: Georgia | collected...
GTTAATACAACTGTTTCTTTATGGCGCAATACAGCAGCCATCACCGCAGTAGAATTTTTTACCCCCTTATCATTTTTTGCTAGTGGTTCAACCTTTACACTCTACGGAATAGCGGCGGCATAATGGCAAATACATATACTTTAATAGAAGGCAAAACACTTGGTTCAAATACTGCTAGTGTTACTTTTACTTCAATTCCTCAAACATATACCGATTTATTAGTTAAAATTAGTACAAGGCAGACAACAGCGGCAGTTTATGGAATTGTAAAATTGAATGTAAATTCAACCTCAACAAATCAAACTTATAGGGCAATATTTGGAGATGGTAGTTCGGCTACAAGTAATAACAGTTCTATTATTTATGTTGGCCCTGGTGTTGGTGCAAATGCTACGGCTAATACTTTTACCAATATGGAATTGTATTTACCTAATTACACTTCTACTTCCATTTATAAATCAATAAGTATAGATGGGGCTGGAGAAAATAATGCTACTGAGGCTTATTTAAATCTTACTGCTGGTTTAAAATCGGAAAATACTGCAATCACTTCATTACAGTTTATTTGTGATGGTAGCGATAATTATGTTACTAATTCAACCTTTTACCTATACGGAATATCAAACTCATAAGGAGAAACAATGCCAACTAAACTAATAATCAACTGTGAAACTGGAGAGCAAACAGAGGTGGAATTAACTGCCGAAGAGGTTGCTCAAAGAGAAGCAGATGCAGCAGCATACGCCGAGCGTAAAGCGCAAGAAAAAGCAGAGGCAGAGGCTAAAGCATTAGCAAAAACCTCAGCACTTGCTAAACTAGCCAAATTAGGGTTAACAGAAGAAGAAGCAAAAGCAATAACTGCTTAATTAGCAAAGGGGTTGGCAATGGCTACAACATATCGGTATTTGTTTGCTGACCTCTTGACTAACTCAATCATTGCTGAATTACCTTTAACTGGCGTTTCTTTTACTCAGCAATTAAATCAGGCTGGCACATTCAACGCTCATTTGTTGCTATCAGGCGTAAACGCAGAAGATCTAAACGTATTTAATGCAACAATTCCAGGGCGCAACGGAATTTATGTAGACAGAGATGGAGTACTTGTTTGGGGAGGGGTTGTTTGGGGTCGTAATTATTCAAGTTCTAATCAAGAGTTAAACATTACGGCAAGAGAGTTTGAATCATATTTTGAACGCAGACGAATAACTTCTACAACATCATTTACAAATCAGGATCAATTAGCAGTAGTTCGTAACTTGATTACGCAGGCTCAATCAGCGACTAACGGAAACATTGGGGTATTGATCGGAACTGAAACATCAGGTATTTTAGTGTCTAGAACTTACTACAGTTACGAATACAAACAGGTTTATCAGGCTATTCAAGATTTGGCTAGATCTGATGACGGATTTGACTTCAACATAGATGTTGCTTATGACGGTTCAGGCAACCCAAGCAAAACTTTGAATCTTGGATACCCTCGTATTGGAACTGTCTATTCTTCAACTTCTTTAAGTGCGCCTGTTTTTAATTTACCTGCTGGCAACATTGTCGAATACGAATATCCTGAAGACGGGTCTGCCGCTGCTAACACTGTATACGCTTTGGGCGCTGGATCTAACGAAGGCAAATTAATTGCTACCTCGCAAGACGCCACAAAAATATCAAGTGGTTGGCCATTGTTAGAAGAAACAACAAATTATTCAGATGTGACCGATAGCACTTATTTGGCTAATTTGGCAGTGGGGCAAGTTAGCGCTATTTCGTATCCTCCAACTACTATCAAAGCGGTTGTGCCAGCAAGCCAACAGCCAGTGTTTGGCACTTACAACCTTGGCGATGACGCTAGGTTAATTATTACTGATTCCCGTTTTCCAGCAATAACCACTGGCGTGATTCCAACGGCTGGACTTGACGCAATTTATCGTATTGTAGGAATTACAGTTCAGCCAGGAGAAAACAACCCTGAGCGAGTAACATTGACTTTAACTACGACAACTAATTAGGAAAACATGGCATACATAAATCAACCGCCTGACTTGAAGACAATTGTTGATGACCTCAAAAATAGATTACGATTGTTGGAAACAAGCAACAGATTTACTTTTCCTAATGTAACATCAGATCCTGCTGACCCTAGAAAAGGTGACGCGTGGCTGAACACAACCACTAACCAAGCCAAGATAGTAGATAAGAACGGAACAGTTCGTATCATTACTTGGACATAACTCGAAAGAGCGCAAATGAACACTACGCAATGGGCAGGTTTAATAGTATCGGCAATGAGTGTTGTCGCTGGTTTTGCAACGCTTGTAAGGTGGCTGGTCAAACACTACCTTTATGAATTAAAACCAAATGGCGGATCTTCAGTTAAAGATCAGGTTAATAGACTTGAACAACGGGTAGACGCAATATATGAAATGTTATTGGAGAGAAAATGATTGTAGTGGAGGCGGCAAAGGCGGAACTTGGCTATGTTGAGCAAGGTAATAACGACAACAAATTTGGGGCTTGGTACGGATTAAATAACCAGCCTTGGTGCGCAATATTTGTATCTTGGTGTTACAACAGGGCGGCATTGTCCGAACTTGTATCAGCGCAAACCAAAAAAGGATTTGCTTCATGTGACGCTGGATTTAAGTGGTTTGCAAAGCGCAACAAAATAATTTCAGTGGGTCAGGCTCAGCCTGGTGATATAGCATTTTTTCAGTTTGATAAAGACGCAGAACCTGATCATGTAGGCATTGTGGCTCAAAATGACGGCAAAAAATACATTTGGACTTACGAAGGCAACACTTCAAGCGGAGATAAGGGTTCACAGGCAAATGGTGACGGGGTATACTTGCGAAAGCGCCCTTACTCACTTGTAATGGGAGTTGCCCGACCATAGGAGGCGGAAATGAGCAATAAATTGAAAGCAGCATTGGCTTCGTACGCACGATCATTTTTAGTAGCAGTTTGCGGTCTTGCGCTTGCTGGAGAATCAGACCCTAAAGTATTGGCAATCTCAGCATTAGCGGCAGTTGTCGGACCAGCGATCAGAGCAGTAAATCCTAATGATTCAGCATTTGGAATTGTTGCAGATAAAGCAGACGCTGAAGTTCGTAAATTGATCGAAAAAGAAAAGGCAAAAAAAGCAAAAAAATAAATTGAAATAAAATAGATCCGTCAGCGTGTTGCGTTGGCGGATCTTTTGCTTTACGATACTGTTTGCGCGGGAGGAATACTAATGGCGTTAGCGGATAAGATTGAGCAGTTATTGATCGAAAGAAACAGACCTAGTACACACTGCGCATACAAAGCGCTTTATGATTCGCTGGATCTTAAAGAGCGTAAAGCACTTGACGAGGCTTGGGCTAAAGGATATTCAGTTAATATTATTTTAACTGCGTTGCGTTCAGAAGGATACAAAAGCAGTAATGAATCCATACGGGCGCATAGAACTGGAACTTGTAAGTGTCCAAAAAGTTAAATCAAATACTTGATGATAGACAAGAGCAATACGGAAGCGCTAATGATAATTTCACTCGTATTGGCGTGGGTTGGGGAGCAATACTTAATACTGGCGCTATTCCTCCTCACATTGTTGCTTTAATGTATGACTTTGGCAAGACAATAAGGTGCGTAGTTAATCCTGAACACAATGATAGTTGGTTTGACAAGCAGGGATATACCCAACTTGGTCATAAGATTGTAGGCAAGCATGAGTCTTGAAGAACAATTTAATGAAATGCCTGAAGGAATTGAAAGCAACGATGTTAAAGAATTGCGTCAGTTGGTTTTAAGATTACAAAAGCAATTAAAAAAAGCAAAAGAGCGTACTGAAGAATTGGTTGAAACAACACATCAAGCCTCGTATGACGCAATGCTAACTTACGGATCTATCAAACCAATTCCACCTTTAGAGCCTGATAAAAGAAAAACAAAATCAGAGGTTGCTCTTTGGCACATGACGGATTGGCAAGGCGCAAAAAGAACTACTTCATACAACAGTGAAGTTATGAGAAAACGCGTATTGGAGTTTGCTACAAAAGCAGTGCGCATTACTGATATTCAAAGAGCAGATCACCCAGTGCGAGAAGTTTTTATTTGTTTTGGCGGCGACATGGTTGAAGGTTTGTTCAATTTTCCTAGTCAGGCATTTGAAGTAGACAGCACATTGTTTGAGCAATATGTAAATGTTTCAAGATTGTGCGTTGATGTTGTTCAATTCGCACTTGCTAATTATGAGAAAGTTACTGTTGTTGCGGAATGGGGCAATCACGGTCGTATTGGATCCAAGCGTGACAATGTTCCAAGATCAGACAACTTTGATCGCATGTGCTATGAACTTGCTCGCCAATTGCTTCAAGGGGAGAAGCGATTGGTGTGGCAGGAGTGTCCTGAAGACATACAAAGAATTGAAATTGGATCTTACAGAGCGTTGTTGATTCACGGTGATGAAGTAGGGCGTAATGGATTTGCTAGTCCAGGTGCTATTGTGCAACACGCAAACAAATGGAGATCAGGTTCTTATCCTTGGGAATTTAGAGATGTGTATATTGGGCATTATCATACTCATTGCGAATGGGCTATGGCGAATGGACAAGGATCTGTTTATCAAACAGGATCTACTGAATCAGACAACCGCTACGCAGGAGTTATGCTTGCTTCTAGTGCAACACCTTCTCAAAGACTTCATTTTATTGATCCAGTAAAAGGCAGAGTAACTGCGGCGTATAAAGTGTGGCTTGACTAAAACCAAAAAAAATTTGCGATTTACTGGCGCGTCTTGACTAATCTAAACAGGATATGTGTTCAGTTTAATTTTTGCTAAAACACACTCAGATAGAATTTAGCCTAGATCCTGAAATTCAGGGTTAGAAAGGCAAACATGGATAAAAAAGTGATATGGGTGAACGGGCACACTACGCTCACTCTAAAGAATCGCAAGGTTGGGTCAAAGCAATTAACCAAAGAGCAGTATTTGATTGCCGCCAAAACAAGATCCAATTTTAGAAAATGGGTGTTTGCTCAGGGCAAGGGAAAACCATGCCCAGGCAAATCAACTAAGATCATTGGTGATATTGGTCTTAACTATCATGACGGCAAATGTTGCGATGAAATGATGATATCGCCAGCAGTATCCTACGAAACAGTTAAAGAGTTTGTATTGAGCAATCTTTGTTCATTGGAGGAAATAGAAATACAGGCTGAACATGCTTTCAGGTTGTATCAAAGGGTCAAGTCATTTGAAGTGCCGTATTCAAAAGACTACAACAAAGAGAAAACAGCGATATACAGGGGGCGCAGACAGGTGTGGTTGGATCTCCTCCACGCAAAGACCCAAGCGTAAGGATCAAACCCGTAGGAGAGCCTTTCTACGGGTTTTTTCTTGGGTTAAAAACCCAGCGCCTCAACTTCGTCAATAGAATCGTCAATAGTTCTACTGTGTTGGCTGCCGCAAGATCCGCATTGGTAGCACATTATTCGTCATCTTCGTATTCATCATAATCGTATTCATAAGCCCTAATATCGCAACCAGCGGTTTTAGCCATTGTCAAAGCCTGTACAAATACCTCATACGCACGATTGCCTAAATCAGTTAACTGGTCAGGGTAATTTGCTTCATGTTCCACTTCAACATATAACTGATGAAGACTGATTACTACTCTACCTTTGGGTGGGTTTTGGGATTGGCTCATACCCTCATTTTCTCACCTTTGCTCAAAAAAAACACGCGACTTGCCGAGCGAAATCCCCTACTTTGTAATCTTTTAGGGGATACTAGACGGCAACAGGAGCAACCATGCTCCCCCAACGAAAGAAGGCAGTATGGCTAAGTTTGACCTTAGTGACTATGAAACCGTAGAAGCCCGTCTGGCGCGGTTCTGGAAATCTAACCCTGAAGGCAGGATCTTGACGGAACTTGTTTTTCATGATGAACGCAGATTCATTGTCAAAGCGGAGATCCATTTTGATCGCAACGACATGACACCAGTGGCAACTGGATACGCTGAAGAAATAGTAGGTGCCTCACCAGTGAACAGAACTTCAGCGCTTGAAAATTGCGAAACGAGTGCAATTGGACGCGGATTAGCGAATTGTACATTTGCTTCAGCAGGTAAGCGACCAAGCAGAACTGAAATGGAAAAGGTTGAACGCTATCAGGCTGAACCTAGAAAAGCGCCAGTGTCAACCAAACGCGAATACACAGCAGAGGAAATTAAGGTTGCTGAAGATCTTATGACGCTGATTCCAACCATTGACGATTTAGAGCAATTGCGCAAACTTTGGGATACACATGGCGATATTAGAGATTTACCTATCAATGGCACAACATTAAAAGATATATTCAATAAGCGTGCCACTGAAATATCAGAGAACAATCAAGCATGAGTGGATACAAAAAACATTGGCAAAGCCTTCCTGTTTTGCCTTATGCTGGAACATCAGGTTGGTCAGGATCAGAAACGAGCAGAGAACGCGCTATTACGGCTGACCGCAGTGGTGAAACCAAACTACGACAGAACCAAACTATCACGCATGTTAGACATCAAGGCATGCGCGGTTTAACTTGGTATGAATTGTCTGAAATTACTAATTGGCATCACGGCACTTCATCAGGCGCATTGTCGGTATTGAATAAAGCAGGCAGGCTTGTGCGCTTGAAAGAAAGGCGCAACAAATCATCTGTGTATGTGACCCCTGAGTTTGCTGGAGGTAGAGCAATTGCTGAACGCAAAAAAGGCAAATTGATACTTACAATGCAATTGTCGGCAGGCGTTCACATTGACGACATCAAGACAGATCTTAATTGTGAATCATTATTGAGATTAGAGGAAATGGGCTTAATTAAAGAATGGAGTTGGAGTGAGTAAAAATAAGAAGTTTGAACCAAGTATGGGTTGGATGGTTGCGGTTAATCACCAACAGGTGTCAATTACAAGGTTGGCGCAAGAATTGAACATTGACCCTATTGCATGCGGACAGGCATTAGAAAATGCTGGCTACCAATTAATTCCTGACCCGTTTGATATTGCCAAAGACGCTTGGAAAGTGTTAGATGTAGAAAAGCGTAACAAATTAAGAGCAGTGCCAACAATGGCAGATATCGCTGAAAGCGTCACCGAGTTAGATGAGGAGGAAATGGCTAATGAATAATGTTGTCACTCCTCAGATGATTGAACAAAGGTTGCGCGATTTGTCGCGTGAAGTGGATCAATCTCACAAGGATCTATCAGAGGCAGAGAATCAATACTTCACTGTTAAGGCAAAGTATGAATTGGCGCTCGCTCACGGCAGATTATCTTTAGCAGGCAAACAAGAAATGAAATTAACTGTTTCAGATAAAGCAGACATGGCACTTGTATCAGCAGAGGAATTGCACATGAAAATGGCAACGGCTGAAGCACTGGTGCGTGCGGCAAGAGCAAATGCTTCACGCATTAGAACTCAGGTTGATATTGCTAGATCAATTGGAACGTCAGTGCGCACCAGCATGGATATATCATGATAGGAATACGCAATCCTTTTTATCGCAAAAAAGCAAAAGTTATTTGGGTCGCATGTGATCATTGCGCTACACAATTTCCTGTGTTTGTTGAAAACATACGAGTTACAAATTATTGTATGAGGCATAAATGATTGATCTTAACGATATGTTGGTCAAATCATTAAAAGCATTTGACGCTAACAGGTCAAGATCGCAACAGGTTGAAGTTGGACCAAGCAGTATTGGTGGTTGTCGCAGGCAGGTTTGGCATGAGTTAAAACAAACACCTGAAACAAATCACAACACTGAATCACTGGCGGCAATACTTGGAACATTTATTCACTCAGGCATTGAGAAGGCTATAAGGCGTGAAGATCCATTTGGCGACAATTTCATCATTGAAAAAGAAGTCCAGCATGAAGGTCTAAAAGGTCATGTTGATTTATTTATTAAAGATTTGGGATTGGTTGTTGATTGGAAAACTACCAAAGTCAAGTCACTGCGCTATTTCCCGTCAGAGCAACAAAGGTGGCAGGTTCAGATCTACGGCTACTTACTGGAGAAAAATGGATACAAGGTCAATGAAGTAGCACTGGTGGCTATACCGCGTGACGGTGAAATGGCTGATATTAGAGTTCACAAAGAAATCTACGACTTGCCAACGGCAGAGCGCGGTATTCAGTGGTTGAAGGAGATAGAATCAATTGTTGCTAATGATCAACCTGCCCCAGCGCCTGAAGAAAGCAAGTTCTTCTGCGTCAGGTATTGTTCATATTATGATCCGACAGGAGAAATTGGTTGCCCTTCTACGCAGAAGTAAATTGGGATCAGGCTGAATGCAGAGGTGTGTACACAGATCTGTTTTACAGGGTTGAGGAGGAAAGGAATGTTAATGCCTATCCTTACATTGACGCTGTTAGATCCATTTGCGCAAAATGTCCAATTTGGGAGGATTGCCTCACATACGCCATCCGTCATGAGCAATACGGCGTATGGGGAGGTCTTACCTCAATGGAGAGAAAATCATTTGAACAACCTGACAAATACCCTGCTCAAAGATCAAGAGCATTGTTGGCGTTAGAGCAGTACGGCATTACATTGGATCAACTGAAGGAGTGTTATGAGCATACGATTGATGTCGGAGGTGTGGCAGACCAAATTACCAACAATTGAAAAAATGGTGTTGTTGATAATTGCTGATCATGCTAACGATGAAGGCACTGAGGCTTGGCCGTCACAAGCAACAATGGCAAAGAAGGCTAGTTTGAGCATTAGAACTATCCAACGCGCTGTCAATTCGCTCGTAAAAACCAAGTTTCTGCTTGTCGAAAAACATGGTGGAGGATCTGCTAATTGTAGAGATGATCGCAGACCCCACAAATATACGATTAACCTGAAAACATTACGGGGCGACCAAGCGACTACCCGTATATTACGGGGCGACGCAGACAACCTTGACGGGGCGACTTTCACGCCTGATACGGGGCGACTTTCACGACCTAAGAACCTTCCTTTAGAACCTCCCTTAGAAACACCCTTCGATTTGTTTTGGAAGGCTTATCCAATCAAGGTAGGAAAGCAAGCCGCATTGAAGGCATGGGACAAGGCAGTCAATTCAGGAGTTGATCCTAAAGTTCTAATTAGCGGTGCGAATCAGTATGCCTCAGATCCTAACAGGCACCCTTCGTATACTGCTCATGCCTCAACATGGCTAAACGCTGGCAGGTGGGCAGATGAACCATTACCTCCAAGAGAGTTATCAGTTGAGGAAAAGAAGGCTAAAGAAGTTGAGTGGGCTCGTATCAAGTCTGAGCGCGAAAGAGAGAAAAGCAGGCTTGCTCAGATTGAAGATGAGAAAGCAAGGCAGAGGGCAGTGCCAGCACCTCAGCACATAAAAGAAATGCTAATTAAGACTATTGGCAAATCATTGTGAGTGAGTCAGGTTTTTCTGAAAATTGGCTTGATGATGAAGATTTAAGAATTGTGTCGCATTTGTCCGAAAAGGTGGCATAAATCACTTAATTAGATTACACTTATTGTAATCATTACACTTGATTGGAGGTGAAATGAATAAAAGCATATACACCCAGCCTGAAAGATTACGAATAGGTGATCGTATTCTAATTAGAGATCAAGAATATACATTGAAATATGTAGACACACCCGACAAATTGGGAACATGTGATATGTATGTAATTGATTCACAAGGACACGATCAACATGAAATTGTTACAGGACTGGTTAGAATAGTTATGTGATTCAATTCAGAGTAGACGGACAGCCGATTCCACAAGGATCTATGAAAGTCATAAATGGACATATAATCCATTCGCAAGGTTCTGCGCTTGCCGCATGGCGATCAGCAGTAGCACTTGCCGCTAAACATGCTGGGGCAAAGCCTTCCTTAAATCCAATTGCAATAACAATGGTGTTTGTGTTTGCAAGACCAAGAACAGTAACAAGAGCAGAACCAACAGTGCCGCCTGACTTAGATAAATTAATACGCGCAGTGTTAGACGGGCTGACCGCAGTAGTGTATAAAGATGACGCACAAGTAACTGAAATTAAAGCGGTAAAAATATACGGAGAATCGCCATGTGTTGAAATACAAATGGCTGAAAAGTTGTAAAAAAAGTTATCAAAAAGTTATCAAAATATGTTGGCGCGCCTCTAGATTTTTTACAAACTATCAGGAAAGATTTAGGTTATTGAGATCGCCCGATCTCAAAAACCGAAAGGCACTAAAGTGGATAAGACCCAAAAAAACCTTGTAAATACAAGAGTTTTAGCGTTTGTAGATCGTCTAGTGTTTTGCTACAACTGCCAAAGCAAATTTTGGACAGCAGTCAAAACAAATGAAACAAAACAAATGAGAATCAGATTTTGCTCTAATTGCAACAGTGAGCAGGTAACCAAATAATGACTACAAAAATTCAAGCAGGCAATCAACCAGCATTTGTTGATCCAAAAGGAAACAATATTGACGCCAACTACTGCGTTCAATGCGGTCGCAAGTGCGGATCAAACCCTTGGTTTATTGAGGTTATCAAAGGTGGCGAAATCCGCCAACAAGACGGCATTAACTACAACGCTTCACAAGACGCTGGATATATGGGCTGGTGGGCAGTTGGCAACGAATGCGCAAAACAATTTGAATCCAATGTGTTATTCAAAATGGAGGTAAGCAAATAATGACAATCACAATCGTATACAAAGCAGATGTTTCAGGAACAGATGAGGCACATGCCGCATGGTGCACTGATATAACTAAAAAGTTGAACACACCAGGTTGGCACATGTATGGCAATTTTTCAACAATTGAACAAGCCGCAAGAGATTTGTTTGGAGACATGCTTGAAGAAGGCAGCATGGATCTTGAAGAGGCAGTTGATAGTATCAAAGTTCTTCCATGCGTAAACAAGGAGGTGAAATAATGACTTCAATAACAATCAATGACACAACAGGTCGCACAATTCCTGCGCCTGAAGGTAATTTCAACCCTGAGTGGTGGGGCAAGTATTTACACATAGCAGACAAAGACATCATGGTTGGCGATCCAGCAACATACTCAGTTGGATCTGATTCATACTCAGCAGTGGTCACTGAAGTAGTGCGCTTTAAAGAAGGTAAGCGCGCTGGTCAAGTCAAATATATCAAGTTAGATGGTCGCGACAAAATGTTGGCTTATCCAATTCTTTGCTCACAACACAAAACACCCAAAATCAAGTCAGACAAAACTGAAACAATTGAAACACCTTGGGGCGGCACATTTATTCACAAAGATCCAGTTTGCAATGATTGCTGGTTACAACATCATGGCGCACTTAGATTTCAAGAATCAGCAGATTCATACTGGGCGAGCGCAAGAGTGGGCTCACAAAACCCTTATCAAGATCCACACTTCTAAAGCAGGAAGCGAAGGCGCATGTTAATTTCGGAAGAAGACTTCGAACTACTTCATGATGTATCAATGGCATGGGGCGAACAATGGCATGCGCAACAACGCAGATTTTCAAGCAAACACCCAATTCACTACAACCATTTGTTTGCGTATTGGTTCAGTAACTACGCTTCATATTTATTGGCACGACAATTCTTAATTAACATTGGCACTGATTATCAAGAATTGATTGACGAAGCAAGTGGCGATTATGTTTTGGTTAGTAATTATGTATCTATAACTTGGAGAAAACATTGAAAAAAAGTTATCAAAAAGTTATTTTATTTGCTGGCGGGTCGCTAGATTTTTAGTAAATAATCAGGAAAGATTTAGGTTATGAAGTTAGAGATACTAACTTCAAAAACGAAAGGCACGGATCTAAAATGAGCACACACGCACTCATCGGAGTAAAAACACCAACAGGCTACAAAGCCCGTTTTGTTCATTATGACGGCTACACAGAGGCAATGCTTCCAGCAATTAAGCGTTGTATTCAAAATCATTGGGTAGCAGGCAACACATACCTTGATGCAAGAAACTACATGTTAAGTAATCACTGGAGTTCATTTAACATCTCAGAGCATTCAGTTGCTCAATCTCATACTCACGATCAGGTTTGGTATACCGAGAATGACGGTATTGACGCACAATACTTGTACATTCTAGATGAGAAAGAAGTGACTGCTTATATCAACCTACACGGCAAATGGATCGCAATAGATCCAACCAAAACAATTGAAACAAAGATATACGCATAATGAAAACATACAACTGCTTGAAGTGCCAAACAGCAAGTTCTGAGGCATACGACAATCAATGGTTTGCTAACAAATACGGCAAAGTTTGCCTATGGTGTGCAGACATATCTATTGATACAACACGCTACGCAGGTATAACACGCATGGCTGACGCAGAAATGGGTGATTTATGAAAACATTTGTAATCACTGAAGATCAAATGGAAATACTGCTAGACACATTCATCAAGTTTGGCGAAGCCATAGCCAGTAAATCAGGTGTAACACCTGCGTTGGCTCAACAAATGGAAAAATCCTTCAATGTATGCGAAACAGTGGTCAAACAATGAGATCAACAAACTACTACCGCATTAGAACAGCAGTTCGCATATTGTTTTGGATTGGATTTGCCGCAGTAATCTACCTACTTGCTACGCATATCAACTGGGTTGGTGACGGATATTGCTGGGGCAGTATTGACAAATGTTATCCATCAACCATTGGAGGCAAGTAATGTGTTATTCAGGCAATTTACAAGGTTGTGATCGCACACCTTCAGGTTTGCGCAAATACGACATTGACGATTTTATACAAGAACTTCAAAACAGAGGCATACCCAAAGAACGCATTGTGTTGAGGGTGCTTCCAATTGACGGCAGAGATTATTACAGGATCACACTGCTATCAGGCAACACAGATCCTAATTGCCACTGGCTACACAAAGAAAAGTATTACTACACTTTTAATGAACGCACACTTGATTGGGGTACTACTTGGTATCACGCACACGCAAAGGAAATGACCAATGTCTGAATACAAACCAGTAGATATAACAAAAGAAGTTTGCACAGTCTGCCAAGAAAAAGCAACCAACATTTTTTACGGCAAATTTTTATGCGCAGATCATTACGAACTCAGTAGGCACTAGATTTTTTTAAGAAAATCAGGAAGGATTTAGATTATGCAGACTTTTCTACCATACGCGCATTTCAAACACACTGCTAGCGTGCTTGACGATAAACGATTAGGCAAACAGCGTGTTGAGGCTTGGCAGATCCTTAGAGCATTACGAGGAGAAACCAAAGGTTGGGTCAATCACCCAGCGACAGTAATGTGGCAAGGGCATGAACAGACACTAATTGAGTACGGCTTGGAGATCTGCTTGGAGTGGAAGCAAAGAGGCTTCGAAGACACGCTCTACGCCCGATTTGAGGCTGAATTCAATGGCTGGTCTGACGCTAGACCTTGGTGGATTGGTTATGAGCCATTACACATTAGTCATAGATCTAATCTCAGACGCAAAGATCCAATTTACTACGGCGCTTTCACTGAACCAATTGACCTACCTTATATTTGGTGCAAGCCTGACGGAACTTTTAAGGTAGGAGAAAAACCAGAGGTGGCACTTGTCAATTAGATTCAGAGCAGAGGTTGATGTTTGGCTTAGTGAAGAACTTATTGATTCATTAGGCACTGCTACAACTTCAACATCAATGCTCAATGAGTTAGCAAAGCAACAGGTAGCAAAAGAAATACAAATGTCATTAGACGCATACGGAGTAATTTCAAATGTGGCTAGTGTGGCTAAAACAACCAAATGACAAAGGAGGAAGGCATGACTTCAATAGTCAAAGAAGTAGATCAGTCTGACTATCAAGGTTGGACTAATCGTCAAACTTGGAGTGTTGCGTTAAACATATCCAATGATTACAACCTATATATGGCGGCAGTAGATTATGTTAGAAAAAACATGAAAAGCAAGAATTTGTATAGAGGGTTTGTTCAGGCATACGGATTAACTGGCATGAAAACATCAGAAGGTTATGTGTATCTGAGCAACAAACTTAATTACACTGAACTTAACCGATTTATGAAAGGTTTAATATGAGCGTAGATCCAAGAGTGCAGTTGTTTTTACACCAAACAGGCGCGCAATTTACTGGCGCGGCATTGTCTAATGACGAAGCGCAAATGGCTGAAGTGCTACGCATAGCCAATCTTAACATTGAAGATATGTGGCACAACGCTAACAACGCAGTGTTCAAAACAGTGATTGCTCAGACGGCAGGCGCAGAATGAGCATGATGGGTTCAGGAATCTACGCAGAGGAAGTTGAAGTTGAAATTGTTTGCGCAGAAATGTGCGGATCTTGCGAAGACGATCAAAAAAATTGCAAAGCAGTATTCATTGCTAGTTTGATGACAGATGATTGGGGAAACATTGATCAACGCGTTAATTGTCCGCAGTGTAACCATGCTGTGCGTTACCGACAAGAAAAAGATTATGTCTGATTATTTATTCACAATTAGTGTGTTAGATGACGATTCATACATTGTTACAAGTTACGACAATGCGTTTGACGCAATCACTGAATACAACAAATACATTGATCATGGCAACGCTCATATACGGCGTGTCGTGTTAAACGAGCCTAATGGCAACCAGCACAGTAAGATATTTACGGCGCTTGGAACCCAAGAACTGCCGTAAAATGATCATGTCCGATAACCAACCGATAGGGGAGATAATGGACAACATGATAAATCGTTGCGCACACGGCGCATGGCACTACGGAGAAAAACTTTGCGAAGTTTGTAGAAAGGCGCGCAAGGAGTAATCAGTTAAGCGCACTGCTCAATTCCTTTTAGCAGCCGTATTAGCGGTAGGAATCGGGTTAGCAACTCCAGTTCAAGCACAAGCGCCTGCTTTTAAGGTAAGTATGTTGCCGCCTAAACAATACGCAAAAATTGCCGTAGGTAATTCAAAGCAGTTTGCCTGCCTTGAACAACTTTGGACTAAAGAAAGTAACTGGCGTCCAAAAGCACAAAACAAAATTAAGATCAACGGCAAACAGGCTGGAGGCATACCCCAAGTACTGGGATTGTCGCCTGACCTGCCAGCGCATTTGCAGATCAACAGGGGCTTAGATTACATTAAGCACAGGTACGGATCTCCATGTGAGGCATGGGCATTTTGGTTGAAACAACATAAGAAAGGGGTTGGTTGGTATTAGTACAACATCACCTTTCGGACTTCCTCTCACAGTGACTATTCCAAGCGTAGATCCTGATGAGTGGGAAGATGATGATTGATAAATCAATTGTTGCGCTAGTAGAACAGAGGGCAGGGTATTACTGCGAGGTTTGCGGATTACCTGCTCAGGAAGGCATGGCGCTTCACCACCGCAAATTGAAATCAAGAGGAGGCAAAGACACAGTGTCTAATCTCATTAAAGTTCATCACGGTTGCCATAACTTAAATACAAACAGTATCCACGTTAATCCAAGTTGGGCTGAAGATAAGGGCTACATGGTGCCTTCATGGAAAGATCCTGAAGAACACCCAATATTTAGACCTGACGGCGCAATTGTGTTATTAAAAAATGATGGTAGTCTAATTACATTACAAGGAGGCAACAATGAGTAGCGCAAACATTACGGTAACGGGAAATGTCGGAACAGATCCCGAATTGAAATTCACAAAAAACAACACAGCATTTGCTTCATTTTCTTTGGCTTACACACCTAGACAAAAACAGGGTGATGATTGGATTGACGGAGAAACAATGTGGTTCAGAGTTACACAATGGGGCGAGCGCGCTGAATCAGTAGTTGATTCTATCGCCAAAGGATACAAAGTAGTTGTCACTGGCACTCTTAAACAATCAACCTATACGGCTAAAGACGGCGCAGAAAAGACTGGTTTGGAGATCACGGCAACAGAGATTGGGGTTGTCCCAAAAGCACAATTTAAGTCACCAAAGAAAGATATGCCTCAGTGGTAGATTCGGATCTATTAACATCTGACGAGGTAATAGCGAAGTTAGGTATAACGCTTAACAACCTGCGACAACTTCAATTCCGCAAGCAATTGGTGTGGGTAAAAAAAGAAGGTCGCAGTGTGTATTATCGTGCGCTAGATGTTGAAGCATTTCGATTAAAGAGAGAAACCAAGAGGTATTATCGTGTTGTTAGACAAACCAAGAGTTAATCACGCGTTAAACCTGTTTGCCGCAAGTCTGCGTAAGCGTGGCTTCAATGATTTGGCTGTTCAAATTGAGAACTATGAAGAATTACTACTGGCTGAATTAGAAAAACAACCAGTAATTTCTAAATCAAAGAAGTCGCGCAAAACCTTGTAAAATTGTCTCATGATAATCGTTGAAGCAGAGATCACAGTTCAAGAAATTGATGAGGCTTTACGCCACCTTAAAAATATGCTTGAAGACAAATACGGCAACAGATTGTCCTATCAAAAGCGCAAGATCCTGTTAGACAGCGTAGATGATCTACTTGACGCAAGGTTGAAATTAAGCGTAAAGTGATCTCATGGAGATTACAAAGGCGCAAGTCACAGATCTGAAAGAATACCGCAACAACCCACGCAAGGGTAATGTTGATCTGATTGCTGAATCATTGTCCAAATACGGACAATATAAACCAATCACAGTGAACAAATCAACAGGTGAAATACTTGCCGGTAATCACACTTTCAAAGCGGCAAAACAATTAGGTTGGTCAGACATTGATGTTGTTTATGTAGATGTTGATGATACAACTGCGGCAAAAATTGTAGCCATAGACAACAGAGCGTCTGACATGGGCGAATACGACAAAATTGTTTTAGCAGATTTACTAGACAGCATGGACACGCTTGAAGGATCAGGCTACACATTTGACGAGTATGACGATCTTAAAGCGAAAATTGATGAGGCTACTGCGCCTTCCCTAGAACACAAAACATATTTTGCTTCACTTGAAGCAGGCGAAACAGGTCAATCAGGCACAAGGTTTATACCTTCATTGGGAGATTACGCTGAAAGGTATATTAACAAGGCAACCCGTATGCTCATGTGCGATTATCACAATGACACCTATGTTTGGATTGTAGATAAATTGATAGAATATAGAACCAATAACAAAATAAACAGCAATGCTGAAGCCATATTGAAACTGGTTGAAGATGTTGCTGGGGAAAAATGCCCTCATGAAATTATCTGATCTGCCTGTATACAAAATTAAAAGAGTTATGTCTGAAGAAGACGCAACTGCTTTAGTTGGAACCACTGTGCCTGACTACGAGCCAACATGTATTGACGAAGGCATTTGGATAGATGAAGATACTGAAGAAATTGTGTTTGTCTATTTCCCAATGGAGGAAGAAGTATCACTACTTAGAGCATCAGTGTTAAATATCAATTACGGAGAAACAATCCGTCAATCAACAGGTTTGAAAAACAAATCAAGAACATTTGGCATGGCGCCAAGAAAAGTATTTCAACGCAGAGAAAGTTGCCGACCAACATCATTGGCTTATGAACAACCTGAAGAACACGCAGTATTGGTTGCTTTCGCAGAGAAGTTTGCCAAGATGTATAAAGAGTTTGCGCCTGATTTGTACGAACAAGACAAAAAGAACCTTGCTGACGCAGGATTAGCAGATGAATGGAGATTGACTGATGACGCATTATGGACTTCAGGAGTTGTCAACAAGGCTTCAACGCTTCCTTATCACAGAGATGGATTCAACTTTGCTACATGGTCAGCCATGCCAGTTATTCGCAAAGAAATGAAAGGCGGATACCTTACTTTGCCTGAATACAATTTTACTTGCTCATGCCGCGATGGTTGGGTGACTTTTTTTGCTGGATACAAATATGTTCACGGTGTAACACCAATGACGCCTAAAAGCGCTGATTCATATAGATATTCAATTGTTTATTACGCATTACGAGGATTGAAAGATTGTTTTACTTACGCAGTCGAAACAGCCAAAGCAAGAGAGAGCAGAACTGCCCGTGAAGACAACATGGCTAGAGCGCTCAAAGGCGAAGTAGATATGCCCGTTCTCGGTAAAGGTAAATGACAGTTTGGCAAGATTACGCTGAATTACATCAAGCAATGGTTGACGCCAACGAACTTGATCCAATCTATCCACTGCTGAAAGAAATAGCAAGACTACTTGACTTAAACAAAGATGAAGCAGCGTGGTTGTGCCATGTTTATGTTGCTTATTACGATTTTGGTTCAGGGCTAACTTGCTACGATCAAGTCAGATCTCCAGCAGTGCCTTCAGAGGATCTATTGAAATTACCTTGCGACACTGAGCGTAGAAATCACCGCACACCTAGCAAACTCAAACAACATTTTGAATCAGTTGTGTCTATTGCTGAGAACAATGGCGGATTGCACACTTGGTTATCAAAATACATACGAGATACACCCCAACAGAGTTGGACGGCAATGCTTGATCCGCTTGAAACAATATACGGCAACGGCAGGTGGGCTTCATACAAACTTGTAGAGATGATTGGATTTGTTTGCGATCTACCCGTTGAAGCGCCTGATATGGGTCACGCCAACAGCACTGGTCCAAGAGCAGGATTGAACTACCTTTATTCAGGATTACCTTCAGGTAACAGACCTTCTGAGATCGCATACTTAGATAAAGTGTCATTGAATTTGATAGACAAATTGGCTGAACAAGGAGTTCAAACAAGGCTACAAGAGGCAGAAACATCTCTCTGCGCATTGAAGTCGTTAATCAAAGGCACTTACTACATTGGCGAAGATTTGGACGCCATGCTGGAGGAGATAAAACGGCAACCAAATGGCTTGACAGAATTGGCTCTAGAAGCCCGATCAAATGTGTTCCCACATAGATACTTGGGGGAGAAAATGGGTTGGGAAGGTGTAGACAAAGCAAGGTTGAAGGCATACAAAGAAACAGGTAAGATCCTTATTAGATAACGGAGGCAATCGTGAAGGTAATTTATTTAATTGGCGCACCTGGCGCTGGCAAAACTACTTTAACTGAAGCATTTACAAAAACTTGGATTGAAACAGCAAAGGTTGAAGATCCAATCAAATATAGAACACACGACACTCCTCATGGCAAAGCAATATCACTTGGTTGGCTTAGACCTGCCTTTGGAGGCACAGATACACTAGGCAACACTGCCATTGTTTCAATAGAACCTTGGCTACCAACAGTTCAAACAGATCTGATATACGGAGAAGGCGACAGGCTTGCCAACGGAAGATTTTTTCAATTAGCACAATCAATTGGCGAATTTCATTTGTTTTATCTGAACACTGAGCCTGCACTTTGCGCTGAAAGAAGGCGACAAAGATCTGAACTTACTGGTAAGCATCAAAATGAAACATGGGTCAAGGGAAGGGAAACAAAACACCGCAACCTTGCTTCATTGTTCAAAGCATTTGAAATACCTTCAGGGCTATCACCTGAGCGTGGCGCAGATCTTATGAATCATGTAATCTTTTCCTAACGATAAGGAAAACATGAGCGACAAAGAGGAAAAAGAGTTAGAGTTAATCAAGCGTGAGACGCAGGTTGTTGAATTAAGGCGCACTGGCGCTACTTGGGAGGGTATTGCTCAGGTAGTTGGATATAGCAACGCTGGAGGCGCTTACAAGGCTTATCAGAGGGCAATGGCGAGGGTGTTTGATCAACCTGTCAAAGAACTACGCAACGCAGAACTAGACAGGTTAGACAGATTACAAAGAGCATTTTGGAAAGACGCAGTAGACGGCAATGTGAGATCAGCAGACTTCATATTGCGAGTAATAGATAAAAGAGCAAAATTGCTCGGATTAGACGCACCAACAAAAATACAGGCAGAGGTGGTGAATTATGACGCAGGAGTTATTGACGCCGAAATTGAACGAATCATCAGAGAACTTAACGAATTGGATCAAAGCATCACGGTGGAGGTGGAGAAAGGAACTAGCACGGAAGGAACAACTACCGCCTGAAGGTGATTGGAACATTTGGTTATACATGGCTGGGCGCGGTGCTGGTAAAACAAGAACTGCGGCAGAGTGGCTTTGCTGGGAGGCTATAAGACAACCCAATACACGCTGGGCAATTGTTGCTCCAACTTATGGTGACGCAAGAGATACCTGCGTTGAAGGTGAATCAGGTGTTTTAGCGATTTTACGCAGATACAAAGTATTGCGCGATAAAGGTTGGAACAGGTCAATGGGTGAGATCTACCTTAACAACGGCAGTCAAATCAAATTATTTTCAGCAGACAAGCCTGATCGCTTCCGTGGACCACAGCACCATGGCGCTTGGTGTGACGAGTTAGCGGCATACAGATACGCAGACGCTTGGGATCAACTTCAATTCGGTATGCGCTTAGGAGAAAAGCCACGCATTGTAGTAACAACAACACCTAGACCAACAGCATTGATTAGATCTTTAGCAGGGCGTAATGACGGATCAGTGGCAATTACTAGAGGATCAACATTTGACAATGCGGCAAACCTAGCACCCTCAGCATTACTTGAATTAGAGGCTAGGTATCACGGCACAAGATTAGGCAGACAAGAGTTATACGGAGAAATACTTGACGATGTAGAAGGCGCATTGTGGACAAGAGGAGTTATTGAAAGAAACAGACTACAAAAAGCGCCAGCGCTCGCAAGAATTGTCGTATCAGTAGATCCTGCGGTAACAAACAACGCTGATAGTGATGAAACAGGAATCATTGTTTGCGGATCAGACACGCAAGGCAACGGATATGTATTGGCTGATTATTCTTTTAGAGGATCGCCATTGGATTGGGCAAGCAAGGTTGTTCAAGTGTTTCAAGATCACAAAGCAGATAGCATTTTGGTTGAAGTCAATCAAGGTGGAGATATGGTTGCTTCAGTATTGAGGCAGGTCAAACAAGGATTGCCTATACGGGAAGTGCGAGCGCATGTCGGTAAAAGATTACGCGCTGAACCTGTTGCCGCAATGTATGAACAAGGGCGTATTCATCACATTGGAGAGTTTGCTCAACTTGAAGATCAAATGACTAATTGGACAGCCGATATGCCTGATTCACCTGACAGGCTTGACGCAATGGTTCAGGGCTTTCAAGATCTACTAGCAACTCAAAATGTCGCAAATTATTTCAATGCAATAGCAAACTTTTGCGAAAAGTGCGGATTACCTAATCCAAAGACAAGTCCAGTATGTTTGAAGTGCGGAAGCGCTATCATTACACCAGCCGTAGGATAAGGGCTATCAACAAGAGGAGATTCACATGGGTCTTAGAGACCGAATCATTAAAGCACTACTAGCAGGCGAAATTGAAAAGCGGAATTTACCCGCAGGCGCTACAACAATGACCGAAGTAGAAATGCGCAATCGCGCAGGCGGATCTATTGGTCAGTCATACGGCAACAGTGTTCCATTATCACGCAATCCTTGGCTAGCAATGGTGCCATTTGGTCCAGGTACTCCAATGACTCCAGGTGCTATCAATCCATTAAGACCAGACGGCAGACCAGATCCACGCAGATATGAATATCAAGTCGCGCAAAACATTAACATTACTGAAACACGTTTAACACCTTTCAAAACTTTACGAGCAGCGGCAGATCAAATTGATATTTTAAGAAGGTGCGTTGAAGTAACAAAAGCAAAAGTAGCAGGATTAGAATGGGACATTGTTTTAGCGCAAGACGCTTCAGAAAAAATTGCCGCAGAAAGTGGAGGCGATCATGTGCGCGCAATGGCGAAAGCAAGAGTTGAATACACTGATGAAATAAATCGCATTAGAACATTTTGGGAAAACCCTGATCGTTCAAATGGTTTAACTTTTAGTGATTGGCTTATGACAGCACTTGAAGAAATCCTAGTAATTGACGCTTGGGCAATATGGCCTCAGAAATCTGTCGGTGGAGATCTTTACGGATTTCAAATACTTGACGGATCTACAATTAAACCATTGCTAGATGATCGTGGTATGCGACCAATGCCGCCTTCAGCCGCATATCAACAAATACTTTACGGCTTCCCAAGAGCAGAGTTCAGCGCCAATGATGATGACCCAAAAGCAGACGGAGAATTTACTGCTGACGATCTTTCATATTTAATCCGCAACCGCAGAACTACATCTGTTTACGGATACTCACCTGTTGAAAGAGCATTACCGCTAGCAGATATTTACTTACGCAGACAACAATGGATCAGAGCGGAATACACTGACGGAGTTATGCCTGAACTTATGTTCACTACTGACGCTGAGTGGGGCACCAATCCTGATTTGTTAAGAGCGTATGAGAACATTCTCAATGACGATCTAGCAGGACAGACAGAGCAACGCAAACGCGCAAGATTATTGCCTTCAGGACTTACTCCAATTGGAATGGAAACATACGGAGAGAAGTTCAAAGACACGCTTGACGATTATTTAATTACTTCAATTTGCGGACACTTTGGCGTTCAACCAAATGAAATTGGTTTTGCTCCTAAAGGTGGATTAGGTGGCGCTGGATTTGAAGAGGGTAGAGCAGATACAGCAGAGGCGCTTGGATCTCAACCGCTTGTAAATTGGATTAGCAAAATGCTAACTAACCTTTCATACACATATCTAAAAATGCCAAGAGAGTTAGAGTTCAAACTCATGACTTCAAGACGCTTGGACAATGAAGCCAATGCTCGTAAATCACAGATTGAAGTTACTTCAGGCGGTAAGACAATCAATGAGCGTAGATCTGAACTTGGTTTGCCTTTACTTGATACACCGCAAGCAGATATGCCAATACTTGTAGGCGGATCAGGCATGTATTTGTTCTCACCTGACGGCATTATCAATGCGGCTCAATTAACAACAGCGCCTACACTTGAAGGATCTCAGGCAACGCCAACAGAGCAAACCCAACCGCAGGAGGAAATCAAGCCTGAAGTTGAAGAAGAAACCTCAGTTGAAACAATCTCTGAAGTTAAAGCCTTTATGAAATGGGCAAGCAAAGGCAAGCGAGCAAGGTTGTTTGAGTTTAAGACCTTAGATCCAATTGTTGGCGAAGCACTTAATCGTTGCGCATTTGACGGAGATCTTGAAACAGCAAAGGCATTGGCTAAGGCTTATCTAACATGAATTGGGGCGCTCATGAGGCAGACGGGCGCATTGCTGCTAGAAATGCAGTCAAGATTAGAGCGGCACTTAGACAATCAATCAATGCTCAAAGAGTTTTTGAAACATATCTCAAAACTCAACCTCACGCTTCAGGTAATTTAACTCAGGACAGAGCAAGAGCAAGAGCATGGGCGCTTCTTAATTTACGATTTGATAACGCTCCATTACTACAAGCATTGACTAGGTTATGGGCAGAGGCATGGGTTACTGGATACGCCAGTGCGACAGAAACCTTAAAACAGGAATTAGAGGCTTTGAAAGACGCGCAAGCAACCATTGATTGGAGCACTTGGAATCCAGGAGATCAAGCAACAGCGTTGATGTTGAGAAAACCAAAAGCATTTCAAGACATACTTGACGGCGCTGGTGTTGAGATTAAAGGAATGGATAGGACAGGCATTGAAAGAATTGGCACTGCGCTCGCAGACAGTGTTGAGTTAGGTTTATCACCGACAAGGGCGGCAAAACTTATCAATGAAGCAGTATCCAATCCTGCTAGAGCATTAACAATTGCTATCACTGAAGGTAGTCGCGTTATGAACGCTGCCGCAATTCAAAGATACAAAGAAGCGCGTGTAGATAAAATGCGTTGGTCTACTGTTTTAACAGTTGGAGGAGGATCTGTTGCTTGCGAGGTTTGCCAACCCAACAACGGAAAGATAGTTCGTATTGGTCAAGGCATATTTCCTTCAGGACACTTACAACCTCCAGCGCACCCTCATTGTCGTTGTTTTCTATCACCTGATTTTTCTGACTACACAGATCTTGGCGAGCATGGCGTAATGAATGTAGCCGTAAAACCTGATTCAATCTTTATCACTGGATACAGAGAGATTACAAAAGAGGAAAAAAACAAAGCAAGCAATTACAAACGCAGGCATACAAACACTTGGACAAATGAAGACGGAAACAAAATTGTGCTTAGCGATGTAGTTATGACGCAGGCAGAAAAAGAAATAATTGTTGAAACAGTAAAAGAAATGCAAAGCAGATTTCCTACCAACACAAATGTATTCACAGATGATTTTGCTGGAGAGTTTAAGCGCAATATCAATTCAGCCGCATACAATCAAGGTAGATACTCAAACAGTTTCAAACTTTGGAAACCTGAAAACAATATGACTATCAATGCTTTGAGAGTTAGACGCAATACAGTGGCTTCCCTAGATCTACCTGCTCAACAAGAAAATCAAATGAAGTTTGTAACGCTTCACGAATTGGGGCATAGTTCAGAGAGAGCCTACGGGCACCAATCTCCCGATATGGAAGTAGATTATTTGGCTCAAATGCCTGAAGATGTAGCCGCAACCATGAGCCTATACGGCAAAAGTGCGCCTTCAGAGGCTTGGGCAGAGGCTTGGGCAGAGTTTTTTGCTACAAACGGCAATACCCAAAACAAGGCAACCCTTTGGTTTGCCGACAAATACGAATGGAGAAAACTGCTATGAAAGATGAAGACATAGTAATTGTAACAAATGTATGCTTTGATAACCGCAAGGGAAAAGTAATCATTGAACCTGAAAAACCTGCTAAAGTAAGCAAGTCTTTAGAGCAAGCATTATCTAAAGTTAAATTAGAGTGGATAGAGGAATAACATGGCATTTAAGCACGTAAACGCAAGCACACAAACAGTGGTTTCAATTCTGCACCAAGTGGACAAAAATGCTAGACCAAACACTCCAATCAATGTTTACAACGGGCACAGTGCGGCAATTTTTATTGGAGATAGCAGCATTACAACTTCAGGTGCAACTATCGGACGCACAATTGCTAACGCAACATCACAAGTGTTTTACGCGAGCGCTGGTGACATTATTTACGGGATTTCAGCAGCAGCCTCAGCAGCAGGCGCAGTTGTTCTAACCTATTCAGCATAATCATGCCGTATCACATTGGCAAAGAAGGTTCATACGGTTGTGACGGCTATCCAGTAGTCAAGGATAGTGACGGAACAGTAATGGGTTGTCATAAAACTGAAGACGCGGCAAAAAAACAATTAGCAGCACTATACATCAACGAACCTGAAGCAAATAAAGCGGCAGGTTTTACACCGCCAGCAGAGGTGCGAGCCAACGCCAAGCGCGGATTAGAGTTACGGGCTAAATATAATCGTGGCGGAACTGAAGTTGGTGTCGCTCGTGCTAGAGATCTATCTAACGGCACATCAGTGTCTTTGGATACATTGAAAAGAATGAATTCTTTTTTTGCTCGCCATGAGGTGGACAAAAAAGGTGAGGGTTGGGGAAAAGACAGTGCTGGATACATTGCTTGGTTGCTTTGGGGCGGTGACGCTGGTTGGTCTTGGGCAAAGAGAACTATCAACGAACAAGAAAACAAGGAGAAATCAACAATGAGTGATTTAACAACATCATACTTTGGAATTGAGAAGGCTGATCGTAACGCTGACGGCACCCTAACTGTATACGGCAAAGCAACAGATGACGCATTAGACATTGATCAACAAATTTGTGACGCTGATTGGTTAGAGCGTGCTATGCCCAATTGGTTCAAATCAGGCGGAAACATTAGAGAACAACACTCTAACATTGCCGCTGGCGTAGCCAAGCAATACGAATCTAAGGCAGATGGACATTACATTAGTGCTTTAGTAGTAGATCCTGTTTCAGTAAAGAAAGTTGAGACTGGAGTTTTAAAAGGTTTTAGTATTGGTATCAAGAATCCAAGAGTTACACGCGACAAGGTTGCCGCAAACGGAAGAATCGTAGACGGACAGATCGTAGAGGTTAGCCTAGTAGACCGACCAGCCAACCCAAATTGCCAATTGGTTTTAGCCAAGAGCGCGTCAGGTGAATCTACTTTAATTCAGGTAGAGGATCTGATTGAAAAAGAAGACAAGAAGCCTGACTATGAAGGAATGCTAGAAGGCGGAGAAAACTCAGAGCCTACCGACAAGGAACTCTACAACAGGGTCAAAGCAGAGGCAAAAGAAAAATTTGATGTATATCCTTCAGCCGTAGCCAATTCTTGGGTAGTGCGAGAGTATAAAAAGCGTGGCGGAGAATACAAACGCAAAGCCAAAAAATCACTACAATTTGACGACCCAAATCTACTGAAAGAAGCCAACATGAAAAAAGCCAGCGACATCATTGAGTTAGCCAAATCATTGCAGGCAACTGATGTAGTTAAGTTTGATCAAGCAACTTACGACACTGCTCGTAACGCACTTGCTCAATTGATTCAAATTGAAGCAAAGGAAATGGAAACAGAAGGTTCAGATGAACAGAATTCCATTGCTCAACTACTAGAAGCCGTACACCACCTTATGAATTGGTATCAAGGTGAGAAATTAGAGGGAGAAGTAATGGAAGAAGTACTTGAAATGTCTGCGGACAAAGATTCACATATCAAATCAACAGTTGGTTGCGATTGCGCTGGTTGCGAGAAGTGCGGCAAAGCAGGCGGTTGCGATAAAGAAATGTGCAAAGGTCACGACAGTAAATCAATGATGAAAACTGAAGAAGAGAAATCAGTTGAAACAAATAAATGTTTAGAGTGCGGTTGCCATAAGCCTGAAGAAAGTCATGGCGGTGGATCAACAGTATTGCCTGACGGCACAACTACTGCTCACATGAGCACAGCCGACATTGTCGCACCTAACGAAACACCTAAATCTGCTGAAGCAGATGAAACACCAACTGAAGAAAAAGATTCTGCTGATGAAAAACCAGCAGAGATTGAAGCCATAGTAGAGCAAGTGGTAGAAAGCGCAACAAAGGCACTCAAAACAGAGATTGCTTCGCTAGTGTCCGCAAAAGAGGCGGCAGAAACGAAAGCAATAAGTTTGGAGTCAGAGTTAGCAATCGCCAAATCTCAGGCAGTGGCTGGTGGTCCAAAGCGAACAGCAAAACCAGTTGGAGAAACCTCCAATGATTTGTTTGTAAAGTCTGCCACCTACAGAGAAAAAGCAAAAGCAACAACCGACCCAACACTTGCGAAGGGCTACAAGCAATTGGCAGATGAATTTCTAGCCAAAGCCACTGAAGCCACAACCAAGTAACCTACTGAAAGGAACCATAATGGCTGAAATGCCTCGTGCCACCGATCTGTTTGGTGATTCAAGTCCTGTTGAAGCAGTTTCACGCATGGAGGAATATACCTCTGAATTAGGAAAGTCACTTTCCAATGTGTCAACTGTTCCTGGACAAGCACCAAGCAAAGATCCAGTTTCGGCAATGGAAACATTAGTCGCAAACAAATCACTATCACCTGATGTTCAGGCTGGTCTACAAAACGCGTTAGCAGCACAACGCTTGGCTATGCAAGATATTCAGAAAGACATCACACTTACATCTCCACTTAGCACATCATTTGCCGCTTTCGACTTGGAAGCACCAGCAAAACTGCTAACACCTCGTCCAACTCCACTTCGTAACCGCATTCCTCGTAAAAAAGGTGTTGGTACAAGCCACCGTGTTAAGCGCATTACTGGCTACACAGGTACTGGTACTGGTTCACAAGCACAGATTTGGCCAGGTATCACAGAATCAACAACCACCGCTTTTGGATCAATTAACTACGAGCGTGGTGCAAAGATTTCTTACACCGCAGACGATTTAGTACTGCCTTACAACTCATACTCACTATCAGATAGCGTTTCTTTTGACGCTAACTTCTCAGGTCTTGGCTACCAAGATCTACGCCAACTATCATCAACAACTACTCTGTACGCAACAATGCTCATGGAAGAGCGTATGATGTTAATGGCACGCGGAACTGCCACAGGATACTCAGGAGCACTTACCGCTCCAACAGTAACTCTTACTTCACCAGTAGCAGCGTCTGGACAAACCGCAATAGCCGCAACAACCTATTATGTTTATGTAACTACCGATGCAGGTATTTCCGTAAACGGCTTCGGTGAGTCAATTGCTTCAAGCGTTGCTTCAGAAGTAGTTGCTTCAGGCGATGTTCTAAAAGTATCTGTTGCCGCTATCACTGGCGCACTTGGATACAACGTATATGTTGGAACCGCAACTGGTCTTGCTAACTGTAAGTATCAGGGAACTATGAAGGGAACCTCTTGCTTTATTCAAGGAGCAGGAACAACTGGATTAACTGGTGACAACTTTGCATTAACAACAACTGGTGCTGCCGCAACTCGCGCAACAGCAGACACATCTGCTTACGCAACTGGATATGACGGCATTCTGCCAACAGTTCTAGGTGCTAACTCAGGTTACAACAACACAATTAACAGCGTATTCTCAACTTCTAATCCAGGTGTGGAATATCAGACTGTTTTTGCTAACTTGTACCAAAATGTTAAGGCTGACCCAGATCTAATCCTTATCAACGGCAATGATCGTAAGCAATTATCTGACGCTATCAAAAATGGCTCAACTGCTAACTATCGTTTAACCATTGACAATCCAGGCACAGGCGGTGGAACTACTTACGGTTCAATCGTTACTGGACTTCAAAACGAAGTAACAGGCAAGTCAGTACCACTAGAGGTTCACCCTTGGCTAAACGCAGGTGTATCTCCAGTTCTATCATTTACTTTACCAATCCCTGATACTGAAGTGTCAGATGTTTGGTCAAACTTCATGGTTCAGGACTACATGGGTATTCAATGGCCAGTAACTCAGTTTGCATACGAGTTCAGCACATACTTCAGAGGAACATTCTTCTGTACTGCTCCAGCATGGAACGGTGCAGTTTCAGGAATTATCTCTGCGTAATAGGTAAAGGCAGTGAGGGGGTTGCTTAAATGCGATCCCCTCATTTTAATAAGGAGGCTTAATGACAAAATTAGTAGCACCCGATAAAGGCGTAAAAGAAACAGACATTGGACACAGGCGATATAAGGTTGATCGTGGCGGTCTTTACAATGTTGAAAACAAATCAGACATCAAGGCAATGAAGGCTGAAGGCTATTTTGAGGCTTCACTCAATCCAGTAACACATGGTGACCGCAATAGAGGATTTACTTGCGTACAATGTGGCTTCAATGGTTGGTTTCGCAAGTGTGGGCGTTGCGGAATTGAATCTGAAGCAATAGCGACAGACGGGGAATAACATGGCAGTTGGCGTAACCACTAACACTTATTACGAGCGACCATATTTGACGATTGCTGAATACAAAAATGCGCCAACTTCTATTGATTATAGCAACCTTGTCGTTGGAGGCAACAGCGCGGCACAAGACGCTGAATTAGCAAATGTAATTTCAAGGGCTACTTCATACCTTAATGAGTATTTGAATCAGGATCTTACCGCTCAACAAAGAGTTGAAACACAAAGAACCCGTATTAACTCACAAGGATTTATAGCCCTACACCCAAACCATTCTCCAGTTATATCTTTGACCAGTTTTGAATACGGCACTGATCCCAACGGTTTATCCGCTTTAACTGATTGCTCAAAATCATGGTTTGAAGATCAACAGATAATTATTCCTTTATCTCAACTGCAAACAACCTACTCATCTGCTGGTCCATTGGCGTTCGGATCTTACAATTCACCAAGAGTTCAACTATTCACTAAGTATCAATATGCCGCAGGGTATTGCAACACAACAATTGCAAGCGCTACTGCCGCCGCAACCAGTTTCACCGTTGCTGACGGGTCAGGATTTGTCGCTGGAGATTCATACAGGATCTATGATGGTGTTAGTTCTGAAACAATCACCGTTGCCTCTACTTATTCATACGGATCTACCACTATTCCTACGACCTCTGCGCTGGCTTATAGCCATGCTTCAGGTGTAGCCGTTGGCAATCTACCAAACGCGGTTAAACAAGCCTGCATTATCGCTACTACGGCTTTTATCAAGGTGCGTGGAGATTCATCTATGACCATGAATATCACTACCGCTCCAACTCCAACTGCCGCAACAGGCAGTCAGAGATACGGCAATGAACTCTCACTAGCATTAGAAATGATTAACGCATACCGCAGGATTAGATAATGGCAGGGCGTACTGGCGTACGGGCTACGCTTTACAATTTTCTACTTACTCCTCAGATTACAACACTCAATCAGGTGTTTGTATCATTTCCTAAAAACATCAACTTTCAAACCAATGCAACAGCAGGTCAAATGTCACGTGCGGCGGCAGTAATCTTTATAGCCTCTGAGAGAGAAAGCCGTATTGCAGTAGGCGGAGCAACCAATGGTTGGAAGCGTGTTGATTACACAATTATTCTTCAGGTGTATCACCACTCTCTTCATGCGCAATCACAAGACGCAATGACAGATTTTGATACACTCATAGACAACATCAAAACTAGATTACGCTCAGATCACAGATTTGGCGATACAAACGGCACATTGGTTTGGCAGGGCGCTGAGCCTGCTATCAATGTCCGATACGGCGAACCTGCTACAAACAAAGAAGGCGCCACAGACACCTTCGCTGAGATAGAATTTGACGCAACAGAAATGATCCAAGCATAAGGAGCAATATGAAATATAAATACACAGGAACAGATGAGCGCGTGTTCCCGACACTTGCGATCATTGTCAAGTCAGGTGAGGAATTTGAAGCCCCAGCAGATTTCAATTCCGCAAATGTAGTACCTGCTGGCGCCAGCAAACCAACAACAGCGTCTGCCCCGTCAGACTTGAAAGCAGGAGAGTGATTAAATGTCAGTACAAAATTCCGTACGCAGTTATTTAGGTATCGCTAAAGAAGCAACTAAAGGAACCGCAGTAGCACCAACAGATTTTATTCCAGTAATGGTTGATACTTTGAAGCCAGTAGATTTGATTGATCCTTTATATGATAAGGGTCTACGCGGATCTATGGTTGAAAATTACAACTACATTCCTGGTCGCACCCGTTCAACATTTGATTTTGGTGGATCAGTATTTCCTGACACTATCGGATATTCAATTGCTGGCGTTATGGGTTCAGTAGCGACAACAGGAGCAAGCGCACCTTACACTCACACTGTCTCTTTGAAAAACTCAGCAGTTGCGGCGGCAGACGCTCAACCAATTTCTTACACACTAACCGATTTCTATTCAGCAGCAGTTCGCGCATACGCAGGTATGCAGTTCTCTGATTTCTCATTGAAGTTCAACGCTGACGGAATGTTAGAGTATGACGCAAAAGCAACTGGCTGGGCTTCAGCAAGTGCTTCAACACCTACTCCCTCATTCTCAACTATCCTTCCAACTCCAGTATGGCAAGGCACAGTTTCAATTGGTGGATCTTCTATTTCAAATACAGTTAGTGGAAACATTGACTTGAAGCGACCAGTAACACCTATCTACGGCATATCACAAACTCAGAATCCTTACAACATTTTCTTGGGTGCTTTAGAGGTGACAGGTAAGTTTACTTTTGTAATGGAAGACAATACTGAATTAACACGCTTCCTATCAAACACTCAACCAGCCATTGTCCTTAACTGGTCATACGGAACTGGTGCCGCTTTGGTTCAACTTCAAGCAACGATTACAAGGGGTGCTTATGTAGCCGCAGTTATTGATCGCGGTCAAGACTTTGTACAAATTGCTGTTGATATCAATGGTCAAGGTAATACAACAGACGCAGGTTCTACTGGCGGATACGCTCCAATCAAATGGGTGCTACAAAACGCCAAGGCTTCAGGAACTTACGCTTAACAAATAGATCCAGCATTGGGGCGGTCAGGTTGATTGCGTACGCCTTCCCGCAATTCCGCGCCTCAATGCCTTGTTTGATAAGATAGGAAGGCAAACAAAAGGAGGCAAAATGAAAAAGACAATTAAACTGCCGTCAGGCGCAACAGTTACACTTAAAGATCCTTCAACACTGCGCGTAAAAGATCGCAAAAAAGTTATGACTACTGCCGATCAAGCAATAGGTGGCGATTTATCCAAAGCACTTGCGTTAGGTGACGCATTACTAGCCATGCTAATTGAAGAATGGTCATTTGATTTGCTAATTCCTTCATTGAATTTGGATTCATTGGGCGAACTTGAAATGAAAGATTACGATTACTTGGTTGATCAAACAAAAGAAGCGCAATCATCTCTGTTTCCTAACTTGGCTGACACGCCAACAAACGAGGCAGACCCAAAAGTGCCTACCGCCAACTTCAACGCTTAAAGTGGTTGCTTGAAGGAGGACACAGAGTTGAAAACTTTGAATATCCTGACGAGCAGTGGTACTACTTTCAAATGGCGGATAGATTTGGCTGGACACCTGAGCAGGTAGATGAACTACCAGCAGGTCAGGCTGATTGGCTAATTGCTATTGCGGCGACAGTGGAACAAGTGAAGGCAGATAGGTTGAACAAATCATGAGTGGTTATGTTCGCGTGTCTAACATGGATCAGATTCTTAAAGGGTTAAACCTTACTGAAGCAAGAGTAGATCAAGCGGCATTGATTGCTACATCTCAGGCGGCATTGGCTATTGAAGCGCAAGCCAAAGCAAATGCCAACACGGGATCTCACGCACCTGGACTACCGCATATTGGACCAAGAACAGGTGAAGGTCCAAACATTGTTACAGGTAATTTGGTGAACAAAATTAAGGCTTCGCCAGCAACAAAAGGTTTGAAAGGTTATACGGCAACTGTTGGATCGTCAGCAGAGTACGCAAGAGCAATTGAATTAGGCAACCCAGTGTGGAAAAGTGGCGTAAAATTTCCGTATCTAACACCTGCGGCAAATAAGTTAATGGTCAGTGGAGTGTTGAACAGGATTTTTACAACAGCATTTATTAGAGTGGTGAAAGGATAGACATGAGTGCTATTCCACCAATTCTAGTTCAGATACAGGCAGATGTTTCTTCATTAAAGGCTGGTTTGGCTCAGGCTGAAGCAGGTATCAAAGGATTAAACGGATCAGTAGCAACTGCTAGCACTGGCATGGGCTCAATGATTTCACGCGTCAAAACATTAGGCATGACAATGGGCGTTGTGTTTGGCGCTCAACAAGTAATGAAGTTTGGCAATGACGTTATTCAAGCGGCAAGCAACATGAACGAATCATTATCTAAGGTTCAGGTTGTGTTTGGAGAAAACTCTAAGGCTGTTGAAGATTTTGCTAAAAACGCCGCAAAGAACATGGGTTTGTCTAATCAGAAAGCACTTGAAGCGGCAGGAACATACGGCAACCTATTCCAAGCATTTGGTTTGGCTAGAGGCGAAGCAACAACCATGTCTACAACATTGGTTCAATTAGCCGCAGATCTTGCTTCATTTAACAATACTTCAACTGAAGACGCATTGATGGCTTTGCGTTCAGGATTGGCTGGCGAATCAGAACCTTTGAAAAAGTTTGGTGTTGCTCTTAACGAAGTGACTTTGAAAAACAAAGCATTGCAAATGGGATTGATTCAAACAACCACTGGTGTTTTACCTCCTGCTATCAAAGCGCAGGCAACATACGCGCTGGTAATGGAACAAACTAAATCAGCGCAGGGCGACTACGCAAGAACTGCTGACGGAGTAGCAAACAAACAAAGAACTTTAGCCGCACAGTTTGAAGATACTAAAACAAAAATAGGAACTGGCTTACTACCTATCTATCAAACATTGTTAAAAGTTTTACAAGTAGGAATATTGCCAGCATTTGAATTACTAGGCACATTTATGAGCAATAATAAAGAAGCAATAACCGTATTTACCGCAGTGTTATTGGCTGGCGCTACCGCTTGGGGTGTTTATAGATTAGCCATGAAGGTTGCTAATTTTGAAATGGCTACATTTACTGCTTTGGCTAAGAAAAACCCGATAGGCATGCTTGTAACTGCTGTTGCTTTGCTTGCTGGCGCATTTGTTTTTGCTTGGAACAAATTTGAAGGATTTAGAAAAGGAATTGTTACGGGTATTCAGGTAATTCTCAATGGATTTGGATACTTTCTAGGAGCAATAGCAAAGGTAGTTGGCTTCTTGGCTATGTTGAAGGTTCCAGGAATGAAAGAGGCTGAAAAGTCAATATCAGGCGCGGCAAACAGCGTGCGTACATTTAGCAACGATTTAGACAAATTGGCTAATAAAAAGATTTCATTGAGCATGGGTGGCGGCATGGCTACTAAAGGCGCTGAGTTTGTCACTCCATTTATCGCAGATCCTAATGCTAAAAAGAACTCAGACAAATTGAAGGCTGAGGCAAAAAAGGTTCAAGACATTTACGACAAAATGAATGAAGCAATACTTGAATCGCAAGATAAATTAAGTGAAGCATTAAAAGACAAAAATGAGCGCGATATGAACATTAAGCAAAAATTCAATGATCGTAAGGCTGATCTAGAAAAAACTCACTCCAAGGCTATTCTTCAAATTACAAAAGAATATAACGACAAATTAAAAGATATTCAAAACAAACGCGATGAAGATGAGATTACGGCAAGAAAAAACGCAGTTGAAAAAATGGCTGATATTGTTAAACAGTCTGTTGATCGTTTGCGTAGCGCGTTTGCAACAGGAACTGCTTTTAGCGTTACTGAGGCTTTCAAAGAAGATGGATCAGCCGAAGGCGTAATCAAAGTATTTACCGATAAATTAAGCGCAGCAAGAGATTTACAAGCCAACGCTAAAGCACTTGCCGCAATGGGTTATTCTCAAACCTTTATTGAAGAAGTTGTTAAAAGCGGAACTGAAACAGGCAACAAATTGGCTGAGGCATTAAAGTCAGCCACCCCTGAATCAACAAAACAATTACAAAGTTTATACAGTCAATTGCAGATTATTAGCGAGTATGGATTAGATGGTCTTGCCACTACAATGAACGCTGGAGGCAAACTAGCCACTGATGAATTGATGAGGGCTTACTCTCAGGTGTCGGTAGATCTAACTAATACATTGAAAGAAATTAACAGTGATTATCAAAAAGCCAACGCTGAAGCATTAGCAGATAGCGTTGAAAAACTTGCTGAAGCGCAAACAGCGTTTAATGACGCGCTTGTTGAGGCAGAAAAAGACATGGCTGACGCTTTGCTTGAATCTCAAAAAAGATACATGGAAGCGATAGATGAAATTGCTAAAGCCACAAAGGCTAAATTAGATGATTTGAAAAAACAATTGGCTGAAATTGCAGGAGCAATGGCGGCAATAAGCGGCAGTGCGGTTGGCGGTAAAATTACGACAGTGCCTAATTACGGAGGATCGTCAGGTGGAGCATTTTTAGAAAACAACTACAACAGTAATTTTGATGTTACAGTTAATTCTAGTTCAAGCGCTTCCGCTGGCGACATTGCCAAATCCGCAGTAGACGCTATTAAATACGGAATGGTAATTACAACATCTGCTTCAGGAACTGTTACCAAAACGCCAGCGACAAGCAACTTTACTTACGGAGCAAACAACCCAAGTTCAAATGTTTACACTTATTCAGTAGCGCGTAATACAGGAAGAGGCGACTAATGCCTGTTGTAACTAATTATTATTCATTTTCTTTTAATAGCCAAGTGTTTGGCGGCGCTGGATCTCCTTATCAAATATTAAGCGTAGACGGATTAGAGGGTGTGCCTTCAATTCGTAACCAAGACGACAATCGCGGATACTCAGACGGTATGTTTACAGGTCAAGATTTCTACAATGGCAGATCAATTACCATGATTGTTCAAACATTTGGTTCAGGCGCTACTTCAGCGCAAACTAATTTCAATACATTACAATCTAAGTTGTTGCCTCAAACAACAGGCACTACGCCTTTATACTTTTTATTATCGCCAACAGGAGTTGAACAATTTATCAATGCTCGCGTTAGAGGTATTAAAACAACAATAGATCCTAACTATACATACGGAATGATTACATCTCAAATAGAGTTTTTTTGTCCATTTCCTTTTTATTTTAACAATGTGTCAAGGACTGCTTCACTTGCAATTTCAAACCCTTTGGGTAGAACCTATAACCGTACATACAATTTGGTTTACGGAGGAGGATCTTACGCAACTACTACTGCTGTCACTAATGACGGCTGGGCTACCTCTTATCCTACAATTACATTAAATGGACCAATTACAAACCCTACTTTGGGAAATGTTACGCAAGGCTACTATTTGACTTTTTCAGGAACGTACACAAACACAGACAGCCTAGTAATCAATCTTCAAGACAAACTTATTACATTAAATGGCAATACGGCTAGAAATCTTTTGACTTCAGGACAGTGGTTTTCTGCCCCTCCAGGCACTTCTCAATTTTATTTGACTGGCAGTAGTACGCTTGCTGGCACTACGGCTGCAAATGTTCAATGGTATGATTCTTACATCTAAGGAGAGATAATGGCATTACGCAATCCACCCAGTTGGCTACAAAATGGATCTCACCCTGCCGAAAATGACCGCCTTACTTCGCAAGCCATGTACTATACGACAGGCATTGTAGGTTTAACCACTTTAGTTAATTCATTAAAAGTAACTCAAAACTCTCCTGCTGGTATGTCAGTGCTTGTTGATTCAGGTTGGGCAGCGATAGTAGGAACAACGCAAGCCAACATGGGTGTTTATGTTTCTTACAATGACGCTTCTACAACCGCAACAATAACTACTGCTAATCCAAGCAATCCTCGTATTGATCGTGTTTGTTTAACTGTATCAGACGCTTATTACACAGGTTCTTTGAATCAAGTAGCAATCAATGTCGTGGCTGGCACTCCTGCCGCTAGTCCTGTTGCACCTGCTACCCCAGCCAATTCAATTTCTTTGGCTACCATTGCAGTTGGAGCAGGCGTGACATCAATTTTAACTGCAAACATTACTGATACAAGAGTTGAAACAACTACTTTGTTGCCTGCTGGCGATATCACGGCTGTTACCGCAGGAACTGGTTTATCAGGAGGCGGAACTTCTGGGGCTGTTACCTTAAATATTGCAACTAGTCAATCAGATTTAATAATTAAAGGCTTTGAGGAGGATGTAAATGTTGTTGCCTCAGCCGCTACTGGAACCATTAACTTTGATGTATCTACTGCATCTGTTTGGTATTACACCTCAAACGCCT
>Ga0214921_10001703_pt1 | contig 36991 bp, 35 predicted proteins | sample LL1505_MetaG_FD_177992 | JGI IMG/M metagenome (GOLD analysis project Ga0214921, IMG submission 177992) | Freshwater microbial communities from Lake Lanier, Atlanta, Georgia, United States - LL-1505 | ecosystem: Environmental > Aquatic > Freshwater > Lake | place: USA: Georgia | collected...
CTTCTCGAGTTGCACGCCTTCGCCGCGCGACGAAGGCGTGCAACTCGAGAAGCTCGGTTGCTACGGCGAGTCGCGCGAGATTCTGCGCATCCACGGGATCGGTGGCGCGTACGTACATCAGGGGCGTCTGCTCGGCGCCACCGAATGGCAATTCGAAGGTCAGGACATCTTCAAAAAAGCCGTGCACGGCATGGGCTCTGCCTGCGAGGACGTGTTGCGACGCGCGGGGCTCGCGCCCGAAGCGATCGATCTCGTGATTCCCCACCAGGCGAACTTGCGCATCATCGAATTCGTCGCCAAACGCGCCGGCGTACCGATGGAGCGCGTGTACGTGAACGTGCACCGCTACGGCAACATGTCGGCGGCGACCGTGCCCGTGGCACTCTGCGAGGCGTTGGAAGAAGGCCGCATCGCACCGGGCGCACGACTTTTGATGCCGGCGTTCGGCGGCGGGCTCACGTTTTGCGCCCACCTCGTACGCTTCGGCGAACGCGTCACGCCGCTCGGGGCGAGCGACGCCGAATTGCCACCCGCAAGCCAAAGCGCGCTCGAGATGGTGAGTGCCTGGCGAACCGCCAAAGGAGCTGCTCTGGCATGACGAACACCGATCCGCGCCGTCGCATGTTGCCCATCGTCGCGATGGCCTTGTTCATCGACTCGATGGGCATCGGCATCATCCTGCCCGTCGCCCCGAAACTGGTGATGGAACTCACCGGTCTGCCGCTCGCCGAAGCGGCGCCGATCGGCGGTTGGCTGACCTTCGCTTACGCGATCATGCAGTTCATATGCTCGCCCATCCTCGGCAACATCAGCGATCGCTTCGGTCGCAAGCCCGTTTTGATGGCATCGCTCGCCGCCTTGTCGGTCGATTATGTTTTGATGGGTCTCGCGCCCACGATCACCTGGTTGTTCGTCGGTCGCATCATCGCCGGCATCGCGGGTGCGACCTTCGCGACGGCGAACGCCGTGGTCGCCGACGTGATCCCCGCCGAGCAACGCGCCAAATTCTTCGGCATGAACGGGGCCGCCTGGGGCATGGGCTTCATCGTGGGGCCGGTGGTCGGCGGTCTGCTCGGTCAATACGGTTCGCGCGTCCCGTTCTTCGCCGCCGCAGTGTTCACGGCCTTGAACTTCACCATCGCGCTGTTCGTGTTGCGCGAAACCCTGAGCGAGAGCAATCGGCGCGCGTTCGCGTTGCGACGCGCGAACGTGTTCGGCGCGTTGCGTTCGCTGCGCGTGATTCCGGGCGCGTTGCTGCTGCTCTGCACACTCTTCATGTATCAGATCGGTCACGACACGCTGCCGTCGAGCTGGGCGTGGGTGACGATGGGCAAATTCGGTTGGGGTGAACGCGAAGTCGGGTTGTCGCTCGCGGTGCTCGGCCTCGGCACGGCCGTGGTGCAAGGCGGGCTCGTCGGCTTGTTCACCAAAAAATTCGGCGAGCGGCGCGCGGCGCTGATCGGCCTCTGCGGCGGTGCCTGCGGATTTTTGGGCTACGCGTTTTCGACCACGCCGGCGATGTTGTTCGCGAGCGTGCCGCTCGCCTGCCTGATCGGGCTCACCATGCCGTCGATCCGCGCGATTCTCTCGCGCGCGGTACCGGCCAATGCCCAGGGCGAATTGCAGGGCGCGATCGGGGGGATCGTGAGTTTTTCGTCGATCGTCGTGCCGTTCACGATGACCCACTTGTTCAGCATCGCCACGACCGGGTCGATGCAGATGCCGGGCGCGCCGTTTTTGGCGGGGGCGATCGCCCTGTTCGCCGGCGCGCTGCTGTTCACCGGCGGGACGGGCAAGCTCGGCGCAGCGCACAGCCCGCGCTGAGCGTTGCGCCGCAGCGGATTACTTCTTCTTGGCAGCCTGCTTCTTGGCGCGCGCCGGATCCTTCGGTCGGCTCTTGCCGAACGAACCTGCGTAAATCTTGCCTCGACGGCTTCTGCGGTCACCCTTGCCCATCTCGTCCACTCCAGTACTTGTCGAGCCGCGTATTGCGGGGGCGCAAGTGTAGGACACTCGGCGATGACGCGCCATTCAAAAGCCGCCGTGCCGCCAGCCGAGCTTGCGGGCAAAATGGCGCCCGTACCCGCTCACGGACCACCATGCAAAACACCCCCGCCCCCCTCGAACTGCGCCTGCGCCGCGCCTCGCGGATGCTCGAAATCGTGTTCGCCGACGGGGCGCGTCACGCGCTGTCGTTCGAATTCCTGCGAGTCCACTCGCCCTCGGCCGAAGTGCAAGGCCACGGCCCGGGGCAGGAAACGCTGGTGACCGGCAAACAGGACGTCGGCATCCGGGCGATCGAACCGGTGGGCGCCTATGCGGTGCGCCTGGTGTTCGACGACGGCCACGACAGCGGGCTGTACAGCTGGAAGTATCTGCGCGAACTCGCCGATGAGCGCGCCGCACGCTGGGAACGGTATCTCGCGCGCGTGCGCGAGGCCGCGCCGTAAGCGCGCGCCGAGCGCGCAAAAAAAAGGCCGAGCATCCTGCCCGGCCCTTCACACCCCTTCTCTTTTTATCGTCGACCGAGTCGACTTTTATCGTCCCCCGTTTCGGCCCGGTCATCTTCGACCCAGGCGCAATGGCGTAGTTGTACGCCCTTCGGCGACGCATTTCCAGCATCCGCTACAATGAGAGCCCCTGCGGAGTCCCCATGTCCACCCCCGAAGAGCCAACGACCCATTTCGGTTTCCGCGACGTCCCTTGGGCCGAAAAAGCCAAGTTCGTACGCGGCGTCTTCGACTCGGTCGCACCGAAATACGATCTGATGAACGACCTGATGTCCGGTGGATTGCACCGGGCCTGGAAGCGATTTGCCCTGTCGCAAACGCGACTGCGCCCGGGTCAGCGCGCGCTCGACGTGGCCGGCGGCACGGGTGATCTCACCCGCGGCATGGCAGCGCAAGTGGGCGAGACGGGATGCGTCGTGCTGTCGGACATCAATGGCGCAATGCTCGGTCATGGCCGCGATCGCTGCATCGACGCGGGTCACGTGCGCGGCATCGAATACGTGCAGGCCAACGCCGAATGCCTGCCCTTCGCCGACGCGAGTTTCGACTGCGTCACCATCGGCTTCGGTCTGCGCAACGTCACCGACAAGCAAAAGGCGTTGGCCTCGATGCGTCGCGTATTGAAGCCGGGCGGCCAGTTGCTCGTACTCGAATTCTCCAAACCCGTCGACGCGCTGCGCCCGGTCTACGATGCGTATTCGTTTCGCATCCTGCCGTTGATCGGCAAGTTCGTCGCCGGCGACGAAGCGAGTTATCGTTACCTCGCCGAATCGATCCGCAAACACCCCGATCAGGAAACCTTGCTCGGCATGATGCGCGACGCGGGTCTCGAAGATTGCCGCCACCACGATCTGAGCGGCGGCATCGTCGCGCTGCATCGCGGCTACCGATACTGAATCCGTGCTCACCGCGACGATCGAAAACGCGCTGAACCGCAATCTCGCCGCGTCGCTGCGGGCGCGCGAATTGTGCGGCGCGCTGCGCGGTCGACGTCTGCAAATCGTCGTCACGGGTCTGTCGATCCGCGTCGGCATCACCTCGCTCGGCGATTCGCTGCAACTGACCCGCGAGCCGAGCGGCGAATTCGACGTCGAAGTCGCAGGCAGCCCCGTGAATCTGCTCGCGCTCGCCGGCGCCCAACCGCAACGCCTGCTGCAAAGCGGCGCGGTGCGCGTGCAGGGCGATGCGGAATTGCTGGAACGCTATCGCGAACTCGCCGTCGCGCTCGGTCCCGATCTCGAAGAAGAACTCGCGGGCCTGATCGGCGACCTGCCCGCCCACCATCTGGCGCGTCTTGCGCTCGGAGTGGCGCGCTTCGGCCGGCGCGTCGCGCGCACCACGGTGCAAAACACCGCCGAATATCTCGCCCACGAATCGCGCGATCTCGTGCCGCGTGCCGAAGCCGAAGCATTTTTCGACGCCGTCGATCGACTGCGTGAAGACGTCGATCGCACCGGCGCGCGGCTCGCCGCGCTCGAAGCACTTGCCGGAGCGCCGCGATGAAATTGCGCGTCGTCGCCCGCCTGATCGCCATCCAGCGTGTCCTCGTGCGCCACGGTCTCGACGAGTTCGTCCGCGAGACGCATCTCTATCGACCGTTGCGCTTCATTTTCCTGGCATCGCCCTGGACCTGGTTCGCGCGCTCGCAGGGTCGCACGCGCGGCGAACGTCTGCGCCTCGCGCTCGAAGAGCTCGGCCCGATCTTCATCAAACTCGGACAAGCGCTCTCGACGCGCCGCGATCTCCTGCCCATCGACATCGCCGACGAGCTCGCCAAACTGCAGGATCGCGTGCCGCCCTTCGACGGCGCACTCGCGCAGCAGATCGTCCGCGATGCGTACGCACAGGACATCGACGCCGTATTCACCCACTTCGATCCGACGCCGCTCGCCGCCGCGTCGCTCGCGCAAGTGCACCTGGCCACGCTGCGCAACGTCGACGGCAGTGCGGGCGAGGAAGTCGTCGTCAAAATTCTGCGCCCGGGCATGCGCGAGCGCATCGAACGCGATCTCGAAGTCATGCACGAGCTCGCGCGTCTCGCACGCCGCAATTCGGCCGAGGCGCGCCGTCTGCGGGTCGACGAAGTGGTCGACGAATACCAAAAGACCGTACTCGACGAACTCGATTTGATGCGCGAAGCGGCGAACGCGACTCAGCTCGGGCGCAACTTCGAAGGCTCGCCGCTGCTGAAAGTGCCGGCCGTGCATTGGGATCATTGCCGCGTGAACGTGATGGTGATGGAGCGCATCCGCGGCGTGCCGATCAGCGACATGGCGTCGATGCGGGCCGTCGGTGCCAACATCAAGCTGCTGGCCGAGAACGGCGTGAAGATTTTCTTCACGCAGGTGTTCCGCCACAACTTTTTCCATGCCGACATGCATCCGGGCAACATCTTCGTGTTGCTCGACGAGCCGGCGGTGCCGCGCTATGCGGCGGTCGACTTCGGCATCGTCGGCACGCTGGATCTGCGCGATCAACACTATCTCGCCGAAAATTTCCTCGCCGTGTTCGATCGCAACTATCGGCGCGTGGCCGAGTTGCACGTCGAATCGGGCTGGGTGCCGCCGGACACCCGCATCGACGAGATGGAGTCGGCCATCCGCACGGTGCTCGAACCGATCTTCGACAAACCGATCAAAGATATTTCATTCGGCACGGTGCTGTTGCGTCTGTTCGACATCTCGCGACGCTTCGACATGCGCATCCAGCCGCAACTCATCCTGCTGCAGAAGACGCTGTTCAACATCGAGGGACTCGGTCGGGAACTCTACCCCGAGCTCGACATCTGGCAGACCGCGGCGCCCATCCTGCGCGAATGGATGAAAGAGCGGCTGAGTCCGCGGGCGACGCTGCGCCATCTGCGCCGCCAACTGCCCGAGGTCGTCGAGTCGCTGCGCGCCTTGCCGCCGTTGTTGAAGATGGCCGTGCAGAACGCGCAGGACGGACGCATGAAGTTCGGCGTGCAGCCCGAAGATCTCGCGCGTCTCGAAGCGACGCTCGAACGCTCGCAACGCCGGCGCGACGGCACGATCTGGGCGTCGATGCTGGTGTTCGGCGCGATTCTCTGGCTCGGCCTCGATTCGGGCCTGCAGGGCCTCGCGTTCGTGCTGCTGATCGCGGCGGCCGTCGTCTACTGGCGCAGTCGACGCGCTTGAAATTCGCTTTGAAGCGCCGCGTCGCTCAGCGCTTTCCGTAACGTCGCACCCGCAAGTCGGCCTGTTCCTTGTGGCCGGCGAAGCCTTCGATCTCGCACAGGCGCGAACAATATTCGCCGACCAAGGCCGAGGCTTCGTCGGTGAGCACGCGCTGATAGGTGCAGGTCTTGATGAACTTGCCGACCCACAGACCGCCGGTGTAGCGCGCGGCGCGCATGGTCGGCAAGGTGTGATTCGTGCCGATCACCTTGTCGCCGAAACTCACGTTGGTGCGCGCACCCAAAAACAACGCACCGTAGTTCGTCATGTGGCGCAGGAAGTGATCGGGGTCGCGGGTGATCACCTGCACGTGCTCGGAGCCGATGCGGTCGGCTTCGGCGACCATCTCCTCGAGCGTGTCGCAGAGGATGATTTCGCCGCAGTGATCCCAGGCGACGCGCGCGACGTCGGCGGTCGGCAACCATGACAGCAACTTGTCGATTTCACCCGGCACCGCCCGCGCGAGCGCTTCGCTGGTGGTGAGCAGCACCGCGGGCGAACCCGGGCCGTGCTCGGCCTGGCCGATGAGATCCACCGCCGCCATTTCGGCGTCGCAGGAGTCGTCGGCGATGATCAAAGTTTCGGTGGGGCCGGCGAGCAGATCGATACCCACGCGACCGAAGAGTTGACGCTTGGCTTCCGCGACGTACGCGTTGCCCGGGCCGACGATCATGTCGACCGGCGCGATGTTCTCCGTACCGAGCGCCATCGCGGCGACGGCTTGCACGCCACCCAAGGCATAGATTTCGTCGGCACCACCGAGATGCATGGCCGCGACGATCGCCGGATGCGGTTTGCCGCCGAACGGCGGCGCGGTGGCGATCACGCGTTTGACGCCTGCGGCCTTCGCGGTGACGACGCTCATGTGCGCCGAGGCCACCATGGGGTAGCGCCCGCCGGGCACGTAACAACCGACCGAATTCACCGGCAGATTTTTGTGACCGAGCACGACGCCAGGCAGCGTTTCGATTTCGACGTCGCGCAGCGCCGCGCGTTGTGCGAGCGCGAAGTTGCGAATCTGGGTTTGCGCGAATTCGATGTCGTGCAGCGTCTGCGCGGAAACGGCGGCGAGGCAGGCATCGATGTCGGCGGCACTCAGACGAAACGCCGCGGGCGACCACTTGTCGAATTTTTGCGAGTACTCGCGCACGGCCGCTTCGCCGCGCCGACCGATGTCGGCGAGGATGTCCTCGACGGTCAGGCGCACTTGCTGCTGTTGTTCCGCGGTCGCTTCGGCTGAACGGCCGGTCTTCAGGTGTCGAATCATCGTCATGTCCTCCGAATGCGGATGTTACAGACCGCCGAGCCGATGCGAGAGTGCGGCCAGCGCGATCGCCGCCAAACCGAACGCCAGCTGCCCGAGCGACAACCATTCCATGTGCGTCGACAGCAACGGCGCCGCGAGCCCGACCACCACGGTGCCGAGCGCCAACTGTACGAAGGTCTGCACCGACGACACCGTGCCGCGCAAGGTCGGATACATCTCGAACGCACGCAACGTGAGCACCGGAAACACGAACTGGATGCCGAGGGCGGTGAGGTAGATGAGCAGTTGGTGGGCGATGCGCGGCGGATCGAAGAAATGATTGAGCAGCACGCCGCACAAGCCCGCAAGCGGCGGCAATGCGAGACCGAAGCGCAATTGTTTGAGCGGCTCGACGCGTCCGGCGATCCGTCCGGCGACCAGCGCACCGGTCATGAATCCGCCGACGATGGGGATGAACAACTGCGCGAAGTCGGTTTCGGTGAGTTTCCAGACATCGAGCACGATGACGGGTGCCGAACCGACGAACAGCATCACGCCTGCAAACTGCATCGCGCCGCAGAGCGTGAGGGCCAGGAATTTGCCGTCACGCCCGATGTCGATGCAGTTGCGCAGCAGCGGGCCGAATTGCAGCGGAATGCGTTTTTCGACCGGATGGGTTTCGGGCAGCAGTTTGTGCGCCGCCAGCATCAGCGCGAGCCCGAGCGCCGTGAGCATCCAGAACACGCCGCGCCAACCGTAGCCGACGTGGATCCAGCCGCCGATGATCGGCGCGATCGCGGGCGCGATGCTGAAGATGACCGTCACGGCATTCATCAAGCGTTGCGCATCGGCGCCTTGGTAAAGATCGCCGATGACCGCGCGACCGATGGTCACGCCGACGCCGGCCGTCATGCCCTGCATCGCGCGAAACGCGAGCAAGGTGCCGAACCCCGGCGCGAGCGCGCAGGCGATCGACGCGAGCGTATAGAGCGCGGTGCCGCCGAACACGACGATGCGCCGACCGAGCGCATCGGACAATGGCCCGTGCACCAGCGACATCACGGCATACGGAAAAAGATAGATCGACAGCGTCTGCTGCATCGTCAGTGCATCGACGTCGAACTCCGCCTGCATGGCGCGCAACGAGGGAAAGAACGTGTCGATGGAGAACGGACTCACCATCGACAACGCACCGAGCAAGAACGCGAGGCCGAGCGGCACGGCCGATTTTTTGGTCATCGATCAGTGGCCGCGCAGCGTACGTAACCAGGCCGTCGGATCTTCACCGCGTTCGAGGACCTCGACGAGCGCCGAGCCGACGATCACGCCTTCGACGTGACCGCGCAATCGCTCGATCTGCTCGCGCGAGCGGATACCGAAGCCCGCGCACACCGGCACTTTGGCGACGCGCTTCACTTGCGCGAGATATTCGAGCACGGTATCGGGCACGGCGACGTTGCGGCCGGTGATGCCCGTCATGGTCACCGCGTACACGAAGCCTTCGCTCGCCGCGCACACTTCGGCCATGCGCGTCGGCGTCGTCACCGGCGTCACCATCTGGATGAGTGCAACGCCCTGCGCCGCCAGTGCGGCACGCAATTCTTCGCCTTCGTCGAAGGGCAGATCGGGCACGATGAACCCGCACACGCCCACCGCCGCCGCATCGGCGGCCAGACGCGCATAGCCGTGTTGCAGCAGCGGGTTCAGATAACTCATCAACACGAGCGGCGCGGCGGGGCGCTGCATGGCGCCCAACTCGGCCAGAATCCATTTGAGACTCACGCCCTGCTTGAGCGCGGCCTGGCTCGAGCGCTGGATCGTCATGCCGTCGGCCATGGGGTCGGTGAACGGTACGCCGATCTCGACCACGTCCGCGCCGGCGGCGACCGCGAGCAGATGTTCGCGAAAGTGTGCGGCGCTCGGAAAGCCCGCCGTCAAAAATGCGACCAGCGCCGGCTCGCCGCGCGCAGCGGCCTCACGGATCGCCGCGGACAAGCGCTCACGAGGTTTCACTTCGCGTCTCCGAGCAAGGTGCGTTGCAGCGTCGGCATATCTTTGTCGCCACGCCCCGACATGCAGATGAGTGCGTGCCGCCCCTGGTTTTTTTCGGCCCAGCGCTTGGCGCCATGCAATGCGTGCGCCGTTTCGAGTGCAGGCAGTATGCCCTCCAGACGCGAGCACTCCTGCAATGCATCGAGTGCTTCGGCATCGGTCGCCGATTCGTAGTGCACGCGACCCGCCGCATGCAACAACGCGTGCTCGGGGCCGACGCCCGGATAGTCGAGGCCCGCCGAAATCGAATCGGTTTCGTGAATCTGGCCGTTCTCGTCCTGCAGCAACAACGAATAGCAACCTTGCAGCACGCCCGGATGACCGTACGACAAGCTCGCGGCGTTCTCGCCGAGCTTCGGGCCGCGACCGCCCGCTTCGATGCCGATGATCTCGACGCCGCGATCGGGAATGAACGCATGGAACATGCCGATGGAATTCGAACCGCCGCCGACGCAGGCGAACACCGCGTCGGGCAACCCGCCGTGCCGCTTCAAAAATTGCTCGCGCGCCTCGCGGCCGATGACCGCTTGCAGTTCACGCACCAGATACGGATACGGATGCGGGCCGACCGCCGAGCCGAGCAGATAAAAAGTGCCCATCGGATCGGAGACCCAATCGCGCAAGGCTTCGTCGATCGCGGCGCGCAACGTTTGATCACCGCCGGTGACGGGCACGACCTCGGCACCCATCAAACGCATGCGCCCGACGTTCGGCGCCTGGCGCTCCATGTCGATCGCGCCCATGTAGACGATGCACGGCAAGCCGAGCCGTGCGCAGGCCGCGGCACTCGCCACGCCGTGTTGTCCGGCGCCGGTCTCGGCGACGATGCGCTTCGCGCCGAGTCGTTGCGCGAGCAGTGCCTGACCGAGCGCGTTGTTGATTTTGTGGGCGCCGGTGTGCGCGAGATCTTCGCGCTTGAACCACACGTGTGCGCCCCAGGCCGCCGACAAACGCGGTGCATAGGACAACGCCGTCGGTCGACCGACCCAGTTGCTGAGTTGATCGGCCAGTTCCGCCTGGAAATCGGCGCGATGCAAATGTTCGCGCATGCCCGCTTCGAGTCGCTCGAGCGCCGGAATCAAAGTTTCGGGGACATAGCGCCCGCCATAGGGACCGAAACGCCCGCGTGCATCGGGAAATTGGCCGCTCGTTTCGGCATCGAGCAGCGAGCGTCGTTCGTCGGCACTGAGAAGTTGGGCGTTCATGAGGTCGTTCACTCCGAAGCAGCGCTGCGCGCTGCACGTACGAAATCCTGGATACGCGCGGCGCACTTTACGCCGGGTGCGCTTTCGACACCGCTCGAGACGTCGACCCCGAAGGGTCGTACGGTCCGGATCGCCGCGGACACATTGTCGGGGTTCAGGCCGCCCGCCAACAGCAATTCGGTGCGTCTGGCCAACTGATGCGCAAGCGCCCAGTCTGCGGTGCGTCCGCTGCCGCTGACCGCGCCTTCGTACAGCACCCGCGGCGGCAAGGACGTCGGCCAGTCGCGTCCCTGTCGCAGCACCGGCCATACCACCCGATTTTGCAACGCGCGGGCGAACGACGGTGCGGCGAGATCCTCGTGATCGAGTTGCACCACGTCGGGATCGAACACCTGCAACACGTGCTCGAGTTCCGCTTGCGTCGGGTGCAACAACACCGCCACGCACCGTGCGCGACCGCGCGCCGTCGCGGCGAGTGTCTGCGCATGCTCGGCGGTGACGCGACGCACCGACGGCGCGAACACGAAGCCGACGGCATCCGCGCCGGCCGCGAGTGCCGCCTCGACCGCCTGCGCATCCGTCATGCCACAGATTTTCACGAACATGGTCGATTGCACCGCGTGGGCTAACGAGCGCGTCGCGGCCGACCACCGCGCGCCGCGCGCGCGGCGTCGAGCATCGCGGCCGTCAGTTGCGACGCATCACCCGATTTCATGAGCGCACTGCCGACGAGCGCGAGATCGTAGCCCGCGCTCGCCAGACGTGCCGCGTCGGCGGCCGACTCGACGCCGCTCTCGGCGACGCGCAGCACGTTGTGCGGCAACTGGTTCGCCAAAAGTTCGAGGCGACCCGGCACCACTTGCAGCGTCACCAGATCGCGACAATTCACGCCGAGCAGCAAGGCATCGCCGGCGGCCTTGCGCGGCGCGAGCAAACGCAACGCGACATCGATGTCGGCGGCATCGAAGGTCTCGAGCAGGACGAACAAGCCGTGTTCGAGTGCCGCATCGAGCAAGGCTTCGAGTGCGCCGCGCGTGAGCATGCGCACGATCAGCAACACGCCGCCCGCACCCGCGGCGCGCGCTTCGAGAATCTGATAGGGATCGACGAGAAAATCTTTGCGCATCGCCGGGACGCGCTGCGCCGCGAGTGCCGCCGCCGCGCGCTCGAGATGCGCGAGCGACCCTTCGAAGCGCGCAGGTTCCGTGAGCACCGACACGGCCGCTGCACCGCCTTGCGCATAACTTTGCACGGTGCCTGCGATGTCGGTCTCCGCGGCGGCACGCAACTGACCGACGGCGGGCGAACGCAGTTTGCATTCGGCGATCAGATCGAAGCCCGCCACCGACGGCACGAGCGACGGCGCAGGCGGCAGCCCCGCAATCACGGCGCGCAAATCGGCGACCGAGCGCTGCGCTCGAGCGGCCTCGCATCGCTCGCGACTCGAGGTCGCCATGTCGGCGAGAAAATCGTGGCTCATGCTGACGCTCCGAATCGCACCAAGGCGTCGAGCAAGCCGCGTGCATGACCGTCGTCGAGTACGGCATTTGCGCGCGCGATGCCCTCGCGCGCATTCGCCACGATGCCCGCGCATTCGAACGCGAGTGCCGCACCCATGCACAACGCATCACGGTGCGCGCCGCGGTCCGTGCCGTCGAACACCGCACGCAACGCCGCCGCATTCGCCGCACCATCGCCGCCGGCGAGCGCCTCGGGCGTGCAGAGTGCGAGACCGTAATCGGCGGGCGTACGCACGCTGCGCTCTACGCGACCTGCATGCACGTCGAACAAGGTGAACGGACCGATCGGCGTCGGCTCGTCCCAGCCGTTGGCCCCGTGCACCACGAACGCCCGCGTGATGCTCGGCATCCCGGCGAGCGTATCGGCCATCAACTCGGCCATCGCGAGGCTGTAGGCACCGACCACTTGATACGGTGGCGCCGCGGGGTTCGTGAGCGGCCCGAGCACGTTGAAGATGGTGCGCACGCCGAGCGCCTGACGGATCGGTGCGATCGCTTTCATCGCCGGGTGGTAGTGCGGTGCAAACAAGAACGTGAATTGCGTGGCGCGCAGACAGGCGCCGGCGCGCGCGGCATCGAGCGGCAACGGCAATCCGAGACGCTCGAGCACGTCGGCGCTGCCCGAACGACTCGAGATCGAACGATTGCCGTGCTTGATGACCGGCAAGCCCGAGGCCGCGACGAGCAATGCCGTACCGGTCGAAATGTTCACGCTGCCCGAGGCATCACCGCCGGTACCGACGATGTCGATGGCGCGCGCATGCTGCGCGGCGTCGATGTCGGGCCGCTGCGCGAGGGCGCGCATCGCGTTGGCGAACCCGCGCAGCTCCGCGGCCGTCACGCCTTTGGCGCGCAAGGCCGCGAGCATGGCGCCGGCCATCGCGGGCGCGAGATCGGGTTGCGTGAGCGCTCGCAGCACCAGTGCGGCCTCGGCTTCCGAAAGATCGTGGCGATCGAGCACGCGCTCGAGATATTCACGCATGGCGCAATCCCGAGCTCTGCTTCAAAAAATTCGCCATCAGCGCGGGGCCGTCGGGCGTCAACACGCTCTCGGGATGGAACTGCACGCCTTCGATCATGAAATCGCGATGCCGCACGCCCATGATCTCGGCTTCGGCGGTGCGCGCGGTGACGACGAGTTCGGGCGGCAGCGTGTCGGGCTGCGCGATCAGCGAATGATAACGACCGATCTCGCAGGGATTCGGCAGCCCGGCGAACAAGCCGAGACCATCGTGCCGGATAGGCGAAGTTTTGCCGTGCATCAGGCGACCGGCACGCACGACTTTGCCGCCGAAAGTCTCGACGATCGACTGGTGACCGAGACAGACGCCGAAGATCGGCAGCTTGCCCGCGAAAGCACGGATCATCGCCATCGATACGCCGGCGTCGTACGGCGTGCCCGGCCCGGGCGAGATGCACAGATGCGTGATGTCGAGACGCAACGCGTCTTCGACGCTGATCGCGTCGTTGCGCCGCACGTCGACCTCGGCACCTTCGATCAAAAACGCCTGCACCAGGTTGTAGGTGAACGAATCGTAGTTGTCGATCAACAGCAGTCGGGGCGCGCGACTCATGAGCCCTCTCCCGCGATCTCGAGTGCGCGACGCGCCGAGCCGCTCTTGGCGAGGACCTCTTCGTATTCGAGCTGCGGCACGCTGTCGGCGACGATGCCCGCACCGGCTTGATAGCTGTATTCGTCGCCGCGAAATACCAGCGTGCGGATCGTGATCGCCTGATCCATGTCGCCTTGCGCGCCGAAATAACCGACCGTGCCGCCATAGAGACCGCGGCGCACGGGTTCGAGCTCGTCGATGATTTCCATCGCGCGCACTTTCGGTGCACCGACCAGCGTGCCGGCCGGAAAAGCCGCCGCGAACAGATCGAATGCGTCGCGCCCCGCGGCGAGCCGGCCGTTCACGCCGCTCACGATGTGCATCACGTGACTGTAGCGTTCGATCGAGCGGTAGGGATGGACGTGCACGCTGCCGGCGGTCGCGACGCGCCCGAGGTCGTTGCGCGCGAGATCGACGAGCATCACGTGTTCGGCGTTTTCTTTGGGGTCGGCGAGCAGCTCGGCTTCGCGACGCCGATCTTCGACGTCGTCGGCGGCGCGCGGGCGCGTGCCGGCGATGGGGCGCAGCTGCGCCACGCCGCCCGACAGTTTGACCAGCGCTTCGGGCGAGGAGCCGACGACCGTCACGTCGCCGAGCACGCAATAGAACATGTACGGCGAGGGATTGATGAGGCGCAGCGCGCGATACGCTTCGAACGGATCGAGATCGTGTCGCCCGCCGAAGCGCACCGACAACACCAGCTGATAGACGTCGCCGGCGGCGATGTATTCTTTGGTACGCGCCACGCCGTCGAGAAATTGCGCTTGCGACATCGACGCGACGGGCGGGGTGAACCCGCCGTTGCGACGCGGCGCGGGCAATGCGCCGCGCAAGGCCTTGATCACTTCGCGGCGCAGCGACTGCCGTTCGGCTTCCGAACCCGCGTGCAGCAACGCGATGCCGCGCGTGAGGTGATCGAACACCAGCAACGAACGCGGCGCGATGTAATGCAGATCGGGCACGGGGTTCGCCTCGGCGACACGCGCCGGCAGACGTTCGAAATAGCGCACGATGTCGTAGGAGGCATAACCGACGAGCCCCCCGGCCAGCGGGAACCCCTGCAAGGCGCCGGAGGCGGTCGGACGCGGCGCCCGCGCGAGCGCATCGCGCAAAGTCGCCAGCAGCGCCGCCTGATCCTGCGGCAGCGGCAGGCGTTCGCCCGCGCGCCACAGCGCGTGCTGATCGAGCTTCACCTCGAGCGCATCGCCAAAGCCGATGAACGAGTAGCGACCGAGACGCTCGCCGCCCTCGACGCTCTCGAGCAGGAAGCTCGGCCGAAACGGCTGCAGCTTCAGGAACGCCGAGACCGGCGTATCGAGGTCTCCCGAAATGTCGAACGGTGGTTTCATAGGCAAGTGGTCATCGTGTCATGTCGGTTTGCGGGCAATAAAAAACCCATCCCGGACGGGTTCCGGAGATGGGTTCGGGTAGTTAACCGCTGCTCAGCTGTTGCGATCGGATTGTTTCGATCGGTAAGTCGGCCCCGCGCCCACTCCTGTTCAGGGGTGGCGCCACCAACGTTCGGTACGGCTGCGGTTCGAAAGCGACATGGGCGGCAGTATCGCCGTCGCCACGAAACGGCGTCAAGGCGCGCGGCAGGCTAAAATGCGGTCATGAAACGCTTTTTGTCCTGCGGCCTCGCCCTCGCCCTGTTCGGTCTTGCAACGGTCGGCTGCGCGCCGCGCAACGACGCCACCGACACGCCCCGGAGCGGCCCGTGGCGCGCCACGCTGCAACTGCCGGGGGGCGAACTGCCCTTCGGTCTCGAATTCGCACGCGAGAACGGCAAGCTCGTCGCCTTTTTGCAGAATGGCAGCGATCGGGTGAAGGTCAACGAAATCACGGTCGACGGTCACAAGATCAGCCTGCGCATGGACGGCTTCGAGAACCGCATCGACGCCACGCTCGAGGGCAATGCGATGCGCGGCACGCTGACCATGATCAAAAGCGCCGGCAAGCGTCAGGAAATTGCATTTGCGGCGCGTCACGGCGAAACGCATCGCTTCACCAAAGATGCGGCGACGGCCGGCCCGCAGCCGGCGGACGTCAGCGGTCGCTGGGCGACCACCTTCGGCGAGGACGGGTCGGCGTCGATCGCCGTCGGCGAGTTTTCGCAAAGCGGAGCGATCGTCACCGGCACCTTCCTCACGCCGACCGGTGATCACCGCTATCTCGCCGGCGAGTTGCGCGGTCGCGAACTGTCGCTGTCGAAATTCGACGGCGGTCACGCCTTCCTCTATCGCGCGACGCTCGGCGAAGACGGCGTGTTGCGCGGCCGATTCTGGTCCGGGCTTGCCAGCGTCGACACCTTCGTGGCGCGTCGCGACGAGAACGCGTCGCTCGGCGATGCCGAAGACGCCACTCGCTTGCGCGCCGATGCGAAGCCGCTCGATTTCAGTTTCCCGGATGTCGCTGGCCATCAGATCTCGCTGCGCGATCCGTACTTCAAAGGCAAAGTCGTGATCGTCACGCTCGCCGGCAGCTGGTGCCCGAACTGCCACGACGAAGCGGCGCTGCTCGCCGCCATGCACGCGCGCAAACGCGAACGCGGCTTGGAAGTGGTGTCGTTGATGTTCGAACAGTTCGGCGATTTCGACCGGGCGCGCGAAGCGGTCTATCGTTTTCGTGACCGTCACAAGATCGGCTACACCACGCTGATCGCCGGCATTTCCGACAAGGACGATGCGGCCTCCAAGTTGCCGCAACTGAACGGCGTATATGCTTTCCCGACGACCTTGTTCATCGACCGAAGCGGTCGCGTGCGCAAGATCCACACGGGTTTTTCGGGTCCCGCGACCGGCAAGCACTACGAAAAACTGGTCGCCGACTTCGAACGCCTGACCGACGAGCTGCTGGCAGAGCCGGCGCCGCGGAGCTGATGTCATGCCCTCGTTCGACGTCGTGTCCGAAATCGACACCCACGAACTCACCAACGCGGTCGATCAGGCGAATCGCGAACTGCAGCAACGTTTCGACTTCAAGGACACCGGCGCGACCTTCGAGCTGAAGGCCAAAGAATTCACCGTGGTGGTGAAGGCGGAGGTCGAGTTCCAGCTCAAACAGATGCTCGAGATTCTGAAGATCCGCCTCGCCAAGCGCGGCATCGACGTCAACTGCCTCGACATCAAGGAAGTCGCAAAGAACCTCGCCGAAGCCAAGCAGGACGTGGTGCTGCGTCAGGGCATCGACGCCGATTGCGGCCGCAAGATCGTGAAGCTCGTCAAAGAATCGAAGCTCAAGGTGCAGGCTGCGATCAACGGCGACAAAGTACGCATCACCGGCAAGCAACGCGACGATTTGCAGAACGCGATCGCGCTGCTGCGTCGCGAAGAATTCGACCGCGCGCTGCAGTTCGAGAATTTCCGCGACTGAACGCGTTTCGTCAGCGGGCCGTCGCGTGCAGCGATGCGTGCGCCGCGGCCACCTTCTCGCACAATCCCGGTACGGCATCGAAGGCGCTCGGGCCCATGCGGTCGAGCCGCACGTCCTCGAACACCAGCACCTGCTTCGCCGCGACGGCGCGTATCTTGGTGTACGGCGCCCAGCGCTCGCGCCAATCGCGCGCGGTGATCGGCGTGGTCGACATGAAGATCACTTCGGGATTGCGCTTCACCACGTTTTCGAATTCGACGATCGGCGCCGGAAAGTCGATGTCGTCGAAAATATTGCGCGCACCGCAGTGCGCCAACGCCTCGGAGATCAGGTGCCGGCTGCCGATCGAATACAGCGGTACGTCCCAGGTCATGTAGAACACCGCGAGCGGATCGCCTTTGAATTTTTTCCGCTCCAGCGCGGCAGCTCGACGCGCGAGCGCGCGCGCCTCGCTCTCGGCGATCGCGGAGGTGCCCGCCAGCACGCCGAGTCGTTGCACGCTGCCGGCGAAATCCCGAAAGTGCGACACGCTCACCGAATACACGGGCAATTTCAGCTTGGCGAGGGTCGCCACGGCGCGTTTGTTCACCATGTCGTGCCAGAGCACCACGACGTCGGGTTTCGCCGCCGCGAGTTTCGCGTAGTCGATGTTGTCGGCATCGCCGACTCGGGCGATGCGTTTCGCCGCGGCAGGTTCGTCGGCACCCTGCACCGTCGCGACGATCTTGTCGCCTGCACCGGCGGCGAACAGCAACTCGGTCGCACCGGCCGAAAGACTCACGATGCGCGTCGCGGGCGCCGGCAGCGCGACCTTGGCGCCGACGTCGTCGACGATCGCGACCGTCGCGGCGCGCAGTGGCGCACCGGCGGTCGCGGCAAAGATCAAGCCCAGCGCGATCATCGGCGGCGTCGCGCCCTTGCGGTCGCACCCGGCGCAACCGCCGCTGCTGCGCAAGCGCACGAGTTTTTGCTCGACCGCGTCCTGCAATACTTTGAATTGCGGATACGCGGCGAGCGTCTGCGCGGCGCGCGACAACCAGCGCTCGCGCGTCGCTGCCGACACCAGCGTCCAGACGACCTGCAAAGTCGCCGCGACGACGATGGGCGCGATCAGCCAATGTTGCATGGTGGTATTCATGATGCATTCATCTTGGACTCACCCGGCACCGAGTGCTACGGCCAGGTGATACGTAATGAACGCAGCGACGTACGCGAGCGCGAACAAATAGCCCGCCATGATCAGGGGATACCGCCAGCCGTTCGTTTCACGCTTGACGACCGCGAGCGTGGCAAGGCATTGCGGCGCGAACACGTACCAGGCGAGCAACGCGAGTGCGGTGGCGAGACTCCAATCGGCTGCGATCGTCGTGGCGAGCATGTCGGCCGATTGCGTGCCGTCGTTCGACAACGCATAGACGGTCGCGAGTGCACCGATCGCCACTTCGCGAGCGGCGAGGCCCGGGATCAGCGCGATGACGATCTGCCAATTGAAGCCGATCGGTGCGAACGCCGCGGCGATGCTCTTGCCGATGCGTCCCGCAAAACTGTATTCGATCGGCGCACCGACGGCGTTCGGCGGCGGCGCGGGATAACTCGACAGAAACCACAGCACGATCATCAACGCGAGGATCACCCCGCCGACGCGCGCCACGAATGTTTTGGTGCGCTCCCAAAGACCGAGCAGCAGGTTTTGCAGATTCGGCCATTGGTAATCGGGCAGCTCGAGCATCAGCAAGTGCGTGTCGGCGCCGCGTTGCAGACGCTTCAACACCCAGGCCACCGCGAGCGCGCTCAACACGCCGGAAAAATACAGCGCGAACAACACCAGCCCCTGCAGGTTGAAGCCGGCGAATTCCCGTCGCGGCACGAACGCGCCGATCAGCAAGGTATAGACGGGCAGCCGCGCCGAGCAGGTCATGAGCGGCGCGACCATGATGGTGGCAAGGCGATCGCGCAAAGTCGGAATCGTGCGCGTCGCCATGATGCCGGGTATGGCGCAGGCGAACGAGGACAACAGCGGGATGAACGCGCGTCCCGACAAACCGACGCTGCCCATCACGCGATCGAGCAGATAGGCCGCGCGCGGCAGATAACCGCTGTCCTCGAGCGCGAGGATGAACGCGAACAAAATCAGGATCTGCGGCAAGAACACCAGCACCGCACCGACGCCCGCGATCACGCCGTCGACCAAAAGGCTCTGCAAAGGCCCGGCCGGCAGCGTCATACGCAGCGCATCGCCCAAGGCCGCGATGCCTTGGTCGATCAAATCCATCGGCGTCGCGGCCCAGCTGAACACCGCCTGGAACACGAAGAACAACAGCACGCCGAGGAGCAGCATCCCCCACACCGGATGCAGCAGTACGCGATCGATGCGCGCGACCAAATCGCTCCGCGCAGGTTCACGATAGCCGACCTCGTCGAGGATGCGCGCTGCAGCGTCGTGGGTGGCCTGAACGTCGTCCGCGCTCGGCTCGGTCCACGCGGGTGTCGGCGCATCGTTCTTGCGGACGCGACCGATTTCTTCGAGAAGTGCGTCGACGCCGCCGCGGCGCACGGCGACCGTCGCGACGACCGGTATGCCGAGTTGCGCCGCAAATCGTGCGCGATCGATCGCGAAACCGCGTCGTTGCGCGACGTCGCTCATGTTGAGCGCGACGATCATCGGCAGCCCGAGACGCTGCACTTCCAGCACGAGACGCAACGACAACGCGAGATGCGTCGCATCGGCCACGAGGACGAGCAAGTCGGGACGTGGCTCGTTCGCAAGGCGCCCGAGCGCGACGTCGCGCGTGATGGCTTCGTCGAGCGTGGTCGGCTTCAGGCTGTAGGTGCCGGGCAGATCCACGACGCTGCAGCGTCGTCCGTCATCCAAAGAAAAGGTTCCTTCCTTGCGCTCGACCGTGACGCCGGGATAGTTGGCGACTTTTTGACGGCTCCCCGTCAAACGATTGAAGAGTGCGGTCTTGCCGCAATTCGGCAAACCGACGAGCGCGATGCGCAGATCCGGCGTGCCGCTCATGCGTCCGGCCCCGTGTCGCGGGCGGCGACATCAACCTGCACGAGCGCGGCTTCGTGACGGCGCAGCGCGAAGGTCGCGCCGCCGATGCGCACCGCGAGCGGATCGTCGTCGGGCCACATCGTGGCGACGACTTCGACGCGCGCACCGGCAAAGAAGCCGAGCTCCAGCAAGCGGCGTTCGAGCAGGGCATCGTCGGCGACGTGTTCGACACCGCGCGCGCCGCGCGCACCGACCGGCACGCCGATCGCACGGATCGTCGCGCACTGCCCCACGCGCAACGCGCAGAGGGTGGCTTGGTCGTGTTCGTTACCCATCTTAAAATCAGTATCGGTACTGCATCGCACAAACGCAATTGCGGATTATTCGCATTTGGACGCCCAAAAACAACCGACAGATGGCCAAATCGAAGCGCGACCGCAATCTTGCCGGCCAAGTCATTATGGGATTATGACCTTCCCGTTCACCAGCACCACCCGCCCGAGGGGCCACACATGAGTCATCGACGCATCGGCGTACTCGTCCCCGCCGGCAACACCCTGCATGCGCGCGAGTTCGTCGCGCTCGAGGCGATGGCCCCGCCGGCCTCGCCCGTCGAATTCGTGTTTCGCGATTTTTCCTATCCGGCGGCCGGGGTCGGCGATTTTTGTTCGGCGCTCGCGCGGCAGTTCGCACCGCCGCTCGCGGAATTGCGCGCAGCCGGCGTCTCGGCGGTACTCATCGGCTGTACCGCCGCCTCGATGCGGTGCGCGTCGCCCGCGTACGACGCGGCGCTCGCCGAGCTTGCCGGGGCGCCGGTGATCACGGCGGCCGGCGCGACGCGCTGGGCGCTGCACGCGCTCGGTCTGCAACGCATCGTCGTCGCCACGCCGTACGGCGCGGCTTCGAACACGATCGTGGGCGACTATCTCGAATCGCTGGGCGTGACGGTCGCGGCCATCGAAGGATTCGGTTACGACGCGAGTCCCGAGATCTGGGCGCGCGAAGTGCCCCAGGTCGACGGCCCGCGCGGCGTCGAGTTCGCGTTGCAGATAGAATCGCGCGCCGCGGCGCCCGCGGTGCAGGGCGTGTACTTCCCGTGCACGGGCATGGCGTCGGTCGAAGCGATCGGCGCCTACGAAACGCGCACGGGTCGGGTGGCGATCGGTTCGGTGTTGGCGGGTTATTGGGCGACGCTCGGCCTGCTCGGTCTGCTCGCGCCCGCCCCGGCGGGCCCGAAGCTGCTCGCCGCACCGTTTCGTCGCTGACTGGACCCCTACGGAGATCTTCATGTCCCTCGACCTCGACACCGCCCTGCGTCTTTGTCGCCACGCACTTGAGCTCGCGCGCGGCGAGGGCAGCACGGTCATGACCGCGGTGGTCACCGATGCCGGCGGCAACATCCGCTGCGCCTTGCGCGGCGACGGGGTCGGTCACTTCGGGGTCGACATCGCGCATGCCAAATGCGTCACGGCGGTCGGCTTCGGTCGCTCCTCCGCCAAGACGGCGGCGGTGTTCGCCGACAAGCCGCAGCTGCTGCCGAGCTTCGTCAGCCTGACGCAAGGCAAGTTCATGCCCTTGGGTGGCGGGGTGGTCGTGGTCGACCAGAGCGGCGCTGTCGTCGGGGCCGCCGCCATGGCCGGCGCCACGCCGGAGAACGACGAGCGGTACATCACCGCGGCGATCCGCGAGGTCGGGTTGGACGTCCCGCAGTGAGTTCGTCCCGGCCCTCCGTCCCGCCCGGACCGAGTCGGCGGGACGCCGCCCTGCGTGGCGTGCGCGAGTTGTTGCCGGCCACGCCGGGCATCTTCGCCTGGGGTCTCGTGACCGGCGTCGCGATGGTCAAGTCGGGCCTCGGCGTCGACTACGCACTCGCCCTCAGCCTGCTCGCGTACGCGGGCAGTGCGCAGCTCGCCGCGTTGCCGTTGATCGCCACCGCGGCGCCGCTCTGGCTCATCTTCCTCACCGCGCTCGTGGTCAATCTGCGCTTCATCGTCTACAGCGCCGTCGTGCGTCCGGGCTTCGCGCACCTGCATTGGAACCGTCGTCTCTGGCTCGGGTTCATCGTCGGTGACGTCATGTTCGTGCGCTTCACCAGCCTCATGCGCGACGAGCCCGACTACCCCCACAAAGTGGCCTATTACACCGGCGGCGCGATCGCCAATTGGATCATCTGGCAGGTCGCATCGATCATCGGCATCGTGGCCGCCGGACAGATCCCGACAGCCTGGGGACTCGAGCTCGCCGGCACCCTCGCGCTGGTCGCCTTGCTCGCGCCCTTGTGCTTGCAGGTCCCCGTCTTGGGGGGTGCCGTCGCTGCGGTGATTGTCTCAATATTGGGGCATTCGCTGCCTCTAAGGCTAGGATTGTTGTTGGGAATGGTCGTCGGCATGGCTTTTGCGATGCTCCTCGAACGGGCGCGACCCGCCGCTTCGGAGGCCTCGTGAACGACGTTTATCTCTGGTCGGCGATCCTGTTGGTGACGCTCGCGACCCTGGTGACGCGCTCCAGTTTGCATCTGCTCGGCGAACGTTTGCGCCTGCCCGCGAGCGTCGAATCGGCGCTGCGTTTCGCCCCCGCTTGTGCGCTCGCCGCGATCGCCGCATCGGACCTCGCCTACACCCAAAACGTGCTCGACCTGTCACTCGACAACGCCCGCCTGATCGCCGGTCTCGGCGCCGTCGCCATCCAGCTCGGCACGCGCAGCATGGCCGCCACCATCGGTGGCGGGATGGCGATCTACTGGTTGCTGCGCTGGTTGGCTTGAGGCGGCCGACGATCGACGCGAGACAATCGTCCAGCAATTGACAGTGTGTCAACGCGGCGCTCAGAATCGCGCCATGAACCACCTTGCCGAACGCCGACTCGAGGAGCGCGAACGTCGCCGCAGCGACATCCTCGACGCCGCCGAAGCCGTCGCAGCCGAGGTCGGCATCGAGACGCTGACCATGGATCAAGTCGCCCGCAAAGCGCGTCTGTCACGCGCCCTGCTCTACGTCTACTTCCAGGACAAAGCCGCCCTCACCCTCGGGATTTGCGAGCGCGCGCTGCAGCAACTCGGTGACCACTTCGAGGCGGCGGTCGCCGCGCATGCTCGCGGTCAAGACCAGGTCGTCGCCTGCGGCCGGGCGTACGTCAGTTTCGCCCTCGCCCATCCGGTGCGGTTCGCGACCCTCGCGCGCTTCGAATCGCGCGCCCCGGATGCCGCACCGCAAGCCGCTCACGACGCCTGCATCGAAGCCGGTGACCGGTCGCAGAGCATCCTCGTCGCGGCGATCGCCCGCGGCCGCGAGGACGGATCGATCCGCCGGGACGCCGGCGACCCCGTACTCGTCGGCTTCACGCTCTGGGGGCTCATGCACGGCATCATCCAGCTGACCATGGTCAAGCGCGGCGAGCTCGAACGGTGCGGCGTCACCCCGGAGGGGCTGGTCGAACAAGCCTTCGCGCTCGCCACCCGCGCGATCGGGGGACCATGATGCGTCGCCTCCCCAGCCTGCTCGTCACCGCCGTGGTCACCCTCGTCACGTGCCTTGCCCCAGCCGGCCACGCAGCGACCGGCGAGACCGCCGGACCGACCCGCGACCGCGCCGTCGTCCTCGAGACGGCGCCGCGACGCCCGGTCGCCGCCGTGATCGACGAATACGTCAAACAAGGCCTCGCCTCCAATCTCGCGCTGCAGTCGGCCGATCTCGAGGTCGAACGTGGCCAGGCCGCGCTCGATGCCGCCCGCGCGCGCTTCTTCCCGGAGGCGACCCTGGTGGCGCGCTATACCCGGGCCGAAGGCGGGCGGGAGATCTCCCTGCCGCTGTCGGGGGCCTTCAACCCGGTGTATCTGACGCTGAACGAATTGCTGCGGGCGAGTGGCCAACCGGCCCGCTTCGGCACCATCACCGATCCGCAATTCACCTTGGTGCGCCCGCGCGAACAGGACACGCGCATCACCCTGCGCCAACCCGTCTACGCACCGGCGATCCCCGCGGCGGTCCGCGCGCAACGCGCGGCGTTCGAAGCGAGCGATTACGCGCGACACGCGCTCGCCGCTCGCCTGCGCCGCGACATCACCGTCGCCTACGTCGATTGGTCGCGCAGTGCGCGTGCCGCCGACATCGTCGCGGCCAGCCGCGGTTTGCTGGCCGAAAATCTGCGCATCACCGAATCGCTCTACCGCAACGGCAAGCTCACCGAAGATCAGGTGCTGCGTGCCCGTGCCGAGTTGTACGCGCTCGACCAGCAAGTCCTCGAGACGCGCAACACGCGCGATCAGGTGCAGAGCTATCTCAATTTTTTGTTGAATCGCCCGCTCGATACCGCACTCGAAATGTCGGACGTCGACGGCGAGATCGCGCGCACCGATGCCGACCTCGCCAAACTGCGCAGCGCTGCCGTGGCGCAACGCCCAGAGCTTGCGCAGATCGATCGCGCGGTCAACGCGGCGGATGCGCGGCGCGACCTCGCGCGTGCCGCGCGCCTGCCGACGCTGGCGCTCGCCGTGGACGGCGGCACGCAGGGCGAGGCCTATGAATTCGGCCGCGGCCGGAATTTTTCGACGATGTCGCTGCTGCTGAACTGGACCTTGTTCGACGGCGGTGCGCGCCGCGCCGACGAGCGCAATGCGGATCTGGCCGGTCGACAAGCGCGCAACCAGCGCGATCAACTGGCGCTGCAGATCGAACTCGAGGTGCAGCAAGCGCTCGATCGATTGCGCACCAGCAGCGCGACGCTGCAAACCGCGACCGCACGCGCCGCCGCCGCGCAAGCCGCCTTCCGCATCGCCACGCGCAAACGCGACGAAGGCATGTTGTCGCAGGTCGAGTTCCTCGATGCGCGCACGACCTTGAGCGCGGCCGAACTCAACCTCAACGCCGTTCGCTACGAAGTACTCGCCCGTCAAGCCGACCTCGACTACGCCACCGGAGAGCCGCGGCGCTGAGCCGCGCGATCAACCATGCATCGATCCACACGCATTTTCGCCATCGCCACGCTCGCCGTGCTCGCCGCCTGCGGCAAACCCCAGGGCGACGGCAAACCCGCCGACGGCACCGCCGTGCGCACGGCAACCGCGTTCACCGGGCCTGCTTCGCCCGTGATCACCGCAAACGGTCTGATCGCGAGCAACGACGAGATGCGCTTGTCGTTCAAGACTGGCGGCATTCTGCAACGCATCGTCGTGCGCGAAGGACAAACGGTGCGCAAGGGTCAATTGCTCGCGCAACTCGATCTGACGGAAATCGCCGCGCAGCACGCGCAAGCCAAAGAAATCGCCGCCAAAGCCGAACGCGATCTCGAGCGTGGCGAGCGACTGCGCGCCGATGAAGTCATCAGCCTCGAGCAATTGCAGAATCTGCGCACGCAAGCGGGCGTCGCGCGCGCCGCACGCGATGCCGCAGCCTTCAATCTCGGACTGTCGTCGATCGTCGCGCCGACCGACGGCACGGTGCTGCGCAAATTGGCCGAAGAGCGCGAACTGATTCCTCCCGGACAGGCCGTCATCGTGCTCGGCGGCAGCGCCCGCGGCCAGATCGCGCGCGCCGGGCTCGCGGATCGCGAAATCGTGCAGATCGCGCCGGGCGACCCGGTCGCCTTGCGAATCGACGCCTATCCCGACCACGATTTCACTGGCCGCATCAGCGAAATCGCCGGCGCCGCCGACCCGCGCAGCGGCTTGTTCCCGATCGAGATCAAACTCGACGCCAGTCCGTCGTCACCACTCTCGAGCGGCATGGTCGCCAAAATTTCCATCGTCCCGAAAGCCGCCACTCGCGGCACGCTGACCTACGTCCCGATCGCCGCGTTGGTCGAAGGCGATCGCGATCGCGGCGCCGTATTCGTCGTCGATGGCGCGAACGCGCGCAAGCGCGGCGTCAAAGTCGCCTTCGTGAGCGAAGTCGGCGTCGCCATCGCCTCGGGCATCGCGACCGGCGAGCGCGTCGTCACCGATGGCGCGTTGTATCTCGTCGACGGCGAGCGCATACGCGTGCTCGGCGCGGCCGACCCGAAGTAATCGCGGAGCGCCAGCGTGTCGATGCTCGAATTTCCGATCAAGCGCTACCAGTTCACGCTGGTGGCCTTCCTGTGTCTGATCGCCATCGGCACGTTCACCTTCATGAACGTGCCGCGCGAAGAAGATCCGTCCTTCAAAATTTCGGGTTTCAACATCGCGGCGATCATGCCCGGTGCCGATCCGAAAGAACTCGAGCGCCTCGTCTCGAAACCGCTCGAAGATCGGCTCGCCGAGCTCGACGACGTACGCAAGATGGAAACCGTGGTCGCCGACAGCGTCGCCTTCACGGTAGTCGAGTTCTACGCCTACACCGACCCGGACAAGAAATACGAAGAAGTGCTGCGCGAAGTGAACGCGCTGCGTCCGACGCTGCCGGCCGAATTGCGCGAAATCATCATCCGCAGATTCAGCCCCGGTCTCGTGAACATCGTCCAGTACGCGCTGGTCTCCGACGACGCCCCCTACCGCGAGCTCGAAGATCACGCGCGCGATCTGAAAGACGTGCTCAAGGCCGTGCCCGGAATCCGCACGTCGGAAACCTGGGCGTATCCGCCGCGCGAGCTGCGCATCGAAATCGATCTGCAACGTCTCGCCGAGCTCAAGCTGCCCGTAGCGCGCGTCCTGCAAGCGCTCGAAAGCGAAAACGCCAACATTCCGGCGGGCGTGATCGACATCGGTCCGCGCAGCTTCAGTCTCAAAACCACGGGCGCATACGAGAACCTCGATCAAGTGCGCGACACCGTCGTCAACGTGGTCGACGGTCGACAACTGCGCGTGCGCGATGTCGCCAAAGTCAGCTGGAGCGACGGCCAGTGGGCACACCTCGGGCGCTACAACGGCAAGCGCGCCGTGTTCGTCACGGCCAACATGAAAGAGGGTTACAACATCCTCGCCGTGCGCAAGTCGATCGGTGCGGCGGTCGATCGCTATGCCGCCGGGTTGCCGAAGCGCGTGGCCATCGAAATCGGCTTCGACCAATCGCAAAACGTGAAGCAGCGGCTGGATCGTCTGTACGTCGACTTCGCGATCGCGATCGCACTCGTCCTCGTGACTTTGCTGCCGCTCGGCTTGAGCGCCGCCGGCATCGTCATGATTTCGATTCCGCTGTCGCTCGCGATCGGCATCACGGCGCTCTATTTCTTCGGCTATTCGCTCAACCAATTGTCGATCGCCGGCTTCGTGGTCGCGCTCGGCTTGCTGGTCGACGACTCGATCGTGGTGGTCGAGAACATCTCGCGTCATTTGCGCATGGGCTACGATCGCACCGCCGCCGCGCTCGCCGGCACGCGCCAGATCGTCGTCGCAATTCTGGGATGTACCGCGACGCTGGTATTCGCGTTCCTGCCGCTGATGGCGCTGCCCGGCACCGCGGGGAAATTCATCCGCGTGCTGCCGACCACCGTCGTGGCGACCATCCTCGGCTCGCTGCTCGTGGCCTTGCTGATCATCCCGTTCCTCGCCAGCCGCATGCTGCCCAAGCACGGCACGGAACACGGCAGCCAATTGTTGCAGCGCATCATGGACGCCATCCATCGCTACTATCGCCCGGCGCTGCACTGGTGCCTCGAACGGCCGCGCACGACGGTATTCGTCAGCATCGGCGGTTCGCTCCTGCTCACCTTCCTTCTGGTTCCCGTGGTCGGCTCGAGTCTGTTTCCGAAGGCCGACTCGCCGCAGTTTCTGGTGATGATCGATACGCCGACCGGCACGAGCCTGGCCGAGACCGACCGCGCGCTGCGTTTCGTCGAAGACGAATTGAAGAACATGCCGCAGGTGAAGTCGGTCTACGCGAATCTCGGTCGCGGCAATCCGCAGATGTATTACAACCACATCCAGCACAACGAGTCGGCCGCGTACGCCGAAGTGTTCGCGATCCTGCACTCCTACGACTCGCGCGAGACGCCGCGTCTGCTCGATGCACTGCGCACCCGACTCGACGGTTATCCCGGCGCGCGCATCAGCGTCAAAGAATTCGTCAACGGCCCGCCGGTCTCCGCGCCGATCGCCGTGCGCGTCGTCGGTGCCGATCTCGGCGTGCTCGACGGTCTCTCGCGGCAAGTCGAAACCTTGATCGCATCGACACCCGGGGCGCGCGACGTGCGCAACCCGCTCAAGTTCCCGCGCACCAATCTGCGCTTCGAAGTCGATACCCGCAAAGCCGCGCTGCTCGGCGTGCCGGCGGTCGAGGTCGATCGCGCCGCGAGACTCGCGGTGTCGGGGTTGCCCGCCGGGACCTTCAAAGATGCCAACGGCGAGCAATATCCCATCGTCGTGCGTACGCCGCTCGACGGTCGCGCCGGACTCGCGAACTTCGAACAAGCGCGCGTCACGAATCTTGCCGGAGAATCGCTGCCGCTCACGCAACTCGGGCGACTGCACTTCGAAGAGGCGCCCGTGCTCATTTCGCGTTTCGATCGCGAACGCTCGGTCACCATCAACGCGCAAGTGCAACGCGGCCAGAACACCGCCAAGGTGACCGCCGCCGTGGTCAAGAAACTCGAGGCGATGCAGTGGCCGCGCGGCTACCGATACGTGCTCGGCGGCGATGCCGAAGCCGGTGCCGAAGCCTTCGGTGGCGTCGGCACCGCCGCGATCGTCGCGATCTTCGGCATCTTCGCGATCCTCGTGCTCGAGTTCGGCAGCTTCCGCTCGACGCTCATCGTGCTCACGGTCGTGCCGCTCGGCATCTTCGGCGGCATGTTGATGTTGCTGCTGACCCGCAACGACATCTCGTTCACCGCCAGCATCGGCTTCATCGCGCTGATCGGCATAGAGATCAAAAATTCGATCTTGCTGGTCGACTTCACCAACCAGTTGCGCGAGGACGGCGTGCCCCTCGACGAGGCGATCGAGCGCGCGGGCGAGATCCGCTTCCTGCCCATCCTGCTCACCTCGGCCACCGCGATCGGCGGCCTGCTGCCGCTCGCCGTGCAGAATATCGGTCTCTATTCACCCATGGCCTGGGTGATCATCGGCGGTCTCGTGACCTCGACCTTGCTCGCGCGGCTCGTCACGCCGGTGGTGTACAAGCTCATTCCGCCCTCGGGTCACGAGCCAAAGCCGAAACTCGCGACGAACCCCGACGCGCCAGGCGTGTTGCTCTGAGGTCGCCACCCGCACGACTCACTCGGCCGTTTCGAGCTCCCACGGCACAAGCGGCGCGCCGCGTCGGATCCAGAATCCGCCGCCCGCGTGGCGAAAGCTGCGCGCGAGGGGGCGGCGGTACCAGTCGGCTTTGCGCATCCACACGTTGCGGTCGGTGCGCGTGCGATCGGCGTTCTCCGCCCAATCCCGCAGCGTCAGCGCGCTGAAATACAACACGCCGCGACACAATCGGCCGAGATTCGCGAGCGCTCGCGTGGCCGTGCGATCGTCCAGATATTGCAGCACGTCGTAACAGACGACGAGATCAAACGGTGTGCGCGTTTTGAAGTCCGCGATGCTGCCTTGCGTCCACCCGTAGCGCTCGCAAAGATAGTCGCTGTACTCGAGACCCACGTAACTCGCGCGCGGCAATGCCCGCATCAGCGGATCGCGCAGCAAGCCGAGACCACACCCCGCATCGAGCACCGTACGCACCGGCAGCCCGAGGTGCAGCGTGTAGGCGGCGATGTAATTCGCGCGCGCCGTCATCTGCGCGCGCGAAGTGACGCTGGTACGACCGTCGCGATAATGCTTGCGGTAGTACGCGCGATCGAAGTGCGCCGGCTCGAACGGCGTGCGGCCGCGCCGCGTCAAACGATGCCAGCGAGTTTTTTCGCGATCTCGGCGACCGCGGCAGGATCGGCTTGCGATACTTCCGGATATTCGGTGAAGCGCTCGGGAATTTTGATCGTGGCGTCGATGCCCATCTGATCCGAACGGAATGCGCCGAATTGCGCCGCCGATTTCTCGGCCGACGGATCGAGCACCATCGGAATGCCGTCGGGCTGCATGATGGAATCTTTGACCGGCTGCCAGCGCGTCATCATCGCCCACTCGACCTGCTTCAGATCGTACGGGTCGACGTCCGGCCCGACCACGATCACCAACTTCGCGGTACGACCCCAGCGTCCGGCCGAGCCCCACACGGCATGTATGACGTATTTGCCGAAGTTCGGGTGCGGCTTGTTGGCGCCGTCCACCGACAACTGCACGATGTAGCACATGTTCGGCGTCACGGCGACGTCGTGCACTTCCGGAATCTTCTTGCGCAGATCGGAGAGCACTTCGCCTTCGACCGGCAGCAGCGCGATGTAGTTGTGATCGAACGGCGGCACCATTTCCATGGTGGCGTGCCAGATCGGTTTTTTGCGATGCGTGATGCACTTCACGCGCACCATCGGGAACACCTGCACGCGATCGTAATAGCCGACCGGATTGGAGTGCCAACCGATCGCCTCGAGTTCGTCCGTGATCACCTCGCCTTCGAGCACCCATTCGGCCGACGCCGGAACTTCGAGATCGACGGTTTCGCAACGCACCATCTCGACCGGCTCGCCGCGCAATCCGCCGGCGAATGCGGTTTCGTCGACGTTGAAGGGTACGCCGGTGGCCGACGCGAGATGCAGCGCCGGTTCGCAGACGCCGGCGATCGCGACCTCGAGTCGCTTGCCCATCTGCGAGGCTTTGAAGGTGTGGCGGCCGATGTCCGAGAACGGCGGGTTCCACCAATAAAATGCGGCCAGGTCGGTTTTCGCGCGCTCGGGCTTGTAGGTGCCGCCGAGCGGATGGGTCGCATCCAGAAATTGCGTGAAGCGATACCAGCCGCAATTGCGGCCGCCGGTCTCCGGATCTTTGGAGAACGTCATCGCGTTGGTGATGTAGGCCGGACCTTCTTTGCCGAACCAGACGTGCGGCAACTGCTTGTCGAGCGACACGTCATCGCCTTTGATGATCACTTCCTTGCAGGGCGCTTTCGACTTGTCGACGATCTTCGGCGCGTGCCAGCGCGCCGGATCCGCGAGCACCTCGGAGTGATGCAATTTGGCGGCGCGCCAATCGCGAAAGCCGATCGTCATGGCGGTGCGTTCGCGCGTGCCGAACGGATTGAAGAGGATCGGAATGTCTTTGGTGTTGATGCCATCGACTTTGTTGAGCAACAGCGCAGGACCGTCCTTCGCGCAGACGTAGTTCATCAACGCTTGCAGTTCGTTGGTGCCGCGGCGTCCGTCGAGCGGCACGTCGACGTGCTTCAACTGACCCTCTTTCTCGAGCAGGTCGAGAAACTCACGCATGTCCTTGAACGCCATGATCGAACCCCCGCGGCTGTGTAGGGGTGGAAGACTACCGTGCCCGCGCCCCAACCCACCAGCGCGTGCGCCGGGCCCGTGCCGCGCTGACCTAACCTTGGACATGGCGGTGGACATGCCGGCCGCCTCCGACCCGAGTAGGCATCATCGCGGGGTTTGTCCTCGGAGTACTCGCAGATGACCCACCCCGCACAAGATCGCAAAGTCGCCATCGTCACCGGCTCGGCCACCGGCGTCGGCGCCGCAGCCGCCATCATGCTCGCCGAGCGCGGCTGCAACGTCGTCGTCAACTACACGCGCAGCAAAGCCGAAGCCGAGGAAACCGCCGCCGCCTGCCGCGGCAAGGGCGCGGACGTCATCGTGTTCCAGGGCGACGTCGCCGAGGACGAGTCGTGCCGCGCGATGGCCGCCGCGGCCGTCGAACGTTGGGGTCGCATCGACTATCTGATCAACAACGCCGCGAAGACCAAGTTCAATCCCTACGAAAATCTCGACGGTCTGAACGCCGACGATTTTCTGGCGATCTACAAGGTCAACGTGGTCGGCGCCTACCAGATGGTGCGCGCCGTCGCGCCGCAGATGAAAAAGCAGGGTCGCGGCGCCATCGTCAACAATTCGTCGATCGGCGGCGTGACCGGCATCGCCTCGTCGATGGCGTACGCCGCAAGCAAAGCCGCGCTCAACATGATGACCCAGAGTCTTTCTTTGGTGCTTGGCCCGGAAGTACGCATCAACGCCATCGCGCCGGGCGCGATCCAGACGCGCTGGCTGCAAGGCGGCATGACGCCGCAGCAGTATCAGGACTTTCTCGTCAACGCCGCGGCGATGGTGCCCTTGCAGCTCGTGCCGACGGCCGAACAGATCGCCGAAGCGCTGGTGTGGTTCCTCGAAGGCGCGAGCGTCGTCACCGGCGAAGTGCTGATGGTCGACGCCGGCCTGCACTGCGGACGCCTGCCGCCGACTTCGAGCAGCAAAGCGAGTTGGGACAAAAAATAGCGCGCCTCAAACCGGCGCGTGCGCCGGGTCGTATTTGAACAAGCCGAGCGCCTCGTCCACCGGCACATCGTGATGGAATGCGTCCGGATCGTCGGCATGGAAGCGCGGCACTTGCAGCGACGAGCGCTCGACGACGAGGCGCGCCCGACCGACCCGCGCCGCCTCGTAACGCGCGAGTGCCTGCGCGAGATCTTCGCTCTCGGCAAACGCGCGTCCGAGCACGACGGCGTCTTCGATCGCCATCACCGCGCCCTGCCCGAGATACGGCAGCAAAGGATGCGCCGCGTCGCCGAGCACGGCTGCGCGACCGCGCACCCAACGCATCAGCGGGCTGCGCGCGCACAAAGCCCATTTGAACAGCTTGTCTTGCGGCGCCGCTTCGATGATGCGCGCGACGTGCGGATGCCAGTCGGCGAATTCGGCGCGCAACTCCGCCTTGCTCGCCGGGATGTTCCAGCCCTCTTCCTCCCATCCTGCGCGCTCGGCGAAGGCGACGAAGTTCAATGATTTGCCGCCCGACACCGGATAGCGATTGATCATGTGACCGGGCCCGATCCACACCTGCGACGGCGGATCGAGTGCATCGAGCGGCACGTCCGCCATCGGCACCAAGCCGCGCCAGGCGATGTAGCCCGTGAAGCGCACTTCTTCGGCACCGAACAATATCGAGCGTACGCGAGAGCGGACGCCGTCTGCGCCGATCAGCGCATCACCACGCTCCCATCGACCATCGTCGAAGCGCACGGCGACACCGCTCGCATCCTGCTCGAGATCGACGCAGCGTCGCCCCGTGACGATCGCATCCGGATCGTGCGCGCGCACCGCATCGGCCAGCACTTTGTGCAGATCGGCGCGGTGCACGACGTAATAGCGTTCGCCATACGCCTCTTCGAGACGATCGCCGCGCGTGACTGTCGCGAGCACGCGACCCGTGCGGTAGTGCCGCACGACCTGGTAGTCCGGCGCATAGGCGACATGCCGGAATTCGTCGAACACGCCGAGCGATTTGAGTCCGAGTGCGCCGTTCGGACTGATCGAGATGCCCGCACCGACCTCGCCGAGTTCGGAAGCTTGCTCGAATACGCGCACGCGCACGCCGGCGCGCTGCATCGCGATCGTCGCCGCGAGTCCGCCGATCCCGGCGCCGATGACCAACACGTCCGTCGCTCTCATGCTCTGCTCCGACAAAAAATGGCAGCCGCATGTTCACGCCGCAACGCGCGTACTTGCCATCGCGCTCGCGCGCGACGACCTCGCGTCGGTCGGGATCGTAGGTACTTTTACGTAGTTTTTGGCTTGCACTCGGCCATGTAGGTGCCCCACGTCGAATCGTTGGGCTTGCCCCAGTCCGACGCTTGCGGTGCAGCAAAGAAATCGGGATGTCTCTGCTCGGTGCGCGCACGCAAAGCGGCCGGCAACTCGCCGACCGAATAGAGTTTTTTCATGTCGGTGCGATAGAGGATGTTGCCCGGCGCCTGCCCCATCAGCATCCACGGCAACCAGGGACCGACGCGCGTCCAGGTACCGGTGTAATGCGCCGAGGTTTTCGAATCGTCTTCGATCTCGGCGAGTTTTGCGGTGCGCTGGAAAATCTCGCTGATGCGGCAAAACTCGCCCGGCGATTCGCGCGGCCACACCGCAGGCTTCATGGGCGACGGATAAGACGTGTGCACTTCGAAGGTCTGGAACACGTCGTCTCCCATCACGCGCCACGGCGGCATGAACGGGAATTCTTTGGTTGTGCCTTCGAAATCCATCTTCATCACCGGCGAGAGTTCAGCCGCGACGTAATGATTGTGGATGGGGTGCACTTCGCACTCCGCGCCGTTGAGCGGGTTTTTCCAGACGTCGAGGAACTCGCCAGTGTACGGATTGCTGTAGTAGGCCAGTTCGCGATTCAGGATGCGGTATTTGCCGCCTTCGACCGGTATGCACCGCAATACGCCGAAACCTTCGATGCCGCACAGCATTTGCGGCGCCTTGGCGGTGTCGGCGACATAGCCGAACACGTGGCCGCCGAACCAGCTGAGCACTTCTTTTTCCGGGTTCAGATCACCGAGCAGTTTCACGAAGGCACGCAGATTTTGTGCCGGGTCGCGGAAATTCACTGTGCTCACGCGTACTCCTCAGCTCTTCAAAGGTATGCGACGCAATTCCTTGAATACGTCCTCGAGAAACCGGCTGCGCTCGGCTTTGAGCGCGGCGGCCTGCGACGCATCGGGTTTGAACGCTTCGATGTCGGCCCGCGACAGCAGCCCGCGCGCCTCGAGCAACTGTTCGATCGTGATCCGCCGCTCGCGCTCCACCCACACCTGCGCGGCGAGTTCCACCACCATGCGTACCGTGGCATCGAGCACCGGGTCGGCGAGATACACCGGATCGGCCGCCGCGATCGGCGTACCGCCCTCCGGAGTTTGCGGACTGTCGCGTTCAGACACGCGTCGCGAACCAATGCGTCATGTAGCCCGCGCCGCCCGAGCGCTCGTCGAGCGGCGTGCCGGCCACCGTGAAGCCGTTCGACTCAAGGATCGAGCGTAAATCGCAATCGCAGAAATCCTGCGAATACGGTTCGCCGTTGTGCCGTGCATCGAACCAGCGGTGATAACGCTGGAACGGCGACTTGTCGGCGGTGGAGGTGAAGTCGAACACGGCGAACAGACCGCCCTTGCGCGTAACGCGCGCCGCTTCGCGCACGGTTTCGTGAATGATGCGCAGCGGCAGTTCGTGAAACACGATGAAGGCGAAGGTGATGTCGAAATGGGCATCAGGAAATCCGGTTCGCTCGATCAAAGTCTGCGCGAACGTGACGTCTTCGCCGAGCATCGCGGCGCGGCGATGCGCGACCCGCAGCATCGGCGCTGAATAATCGATGCCGGTGACTTCGGCGGCCGGATAGCGTTTTTTGAAGGCCGTCGTGCTCTGGCCCACCGAGCAGGCCATATCGAGCACGCGCGCCACGCGCCCGTCCGATGGCGGCGGCACGAGCGAGACCAATTTGCCGTGCAACTCGTCGCGATCGTTGCCACCGCGGAAAAATACTTTGGTGCCGTAGTGGTAGAGAAAGCCCGACAACTCGTCTTTGTAATAGCCGCCCGGCTGCAGATGAAAGTGCACATTCACGTACGGCGGCGGCACGAACGCCGGGTCGAGCACGAGTCGTCCCGGTCCGCGCGCGTCCCAGGCCGCGAGTTCGGCGGCGAGTTCTTTGCGCTGCAGATCGAAGGAACGTCGCAACGCGTGCCATTTCATTTCCTGCTGCGTACGCGAGAGTCGATCGCGCAACTGGCCGAGCGGCTGCGCGTGCACGTACCGGCGGATGTCTTCCAGATCCTGTACGCCCGCGCTTTCGAGCGCAGCGTTCAAACGCGCTTCGAAATTCGCGCCGGCGCCGAGCAGGTATTCGCGAAAGCCTTCGACGAAATCGAGATAGGCCGCATCGGTGCGCGAGGCGAGCGTCGGCATGGTTTCGGGAACGACTTCGCGTTGGGCGCTCATACGGGCTGCGTGACCGGGTTGTACGAAAAGAGTCCGAGACCTTCGTCGGCGGCACGACCTTTGGTGCGCTCCTTGTAGGTGTCGGCGTCGGGATCGTGGAAGGTTTTGCCGGCGGCGCGCGACTGCCTCACGACGAAGGCGGCACGCTCCATGCGCGCGCGCTCGTATCGCTGCAGCGCGTCCTCGTGCCGCGTCGCACCGGCCAGTGCGCGAGCGAGCACGACGCCGTCTTCGATGGCGAGCACCGCGCCGTGACCCAAAAACGGCAGCACGGGATGCGCCGCATCACCGAGCAGCGTGATCCGGCCTCGCGTCCAGGTTTCGAGCGGCTCGCGATCGAACAAGCCCCATTTGAACAACAGGTGCGGCGGCACGAGTTCCATGAAGCGACGCACCCAGGACGTCCAGCCTTCGAACTCGTCGAGCAATTCCTTGACGGTCGAGCGGATCGACCAGCCTTCTTCGGTCCAGTCTTTGCGCTCGGCGAACGCGACGAAATTCAGCAACTCGCCGTTGCGCACCGGATACCGGTTCACCAGATGTCCGGGCCCGACGAACACGCCCGACGGCGGTTCGAGGATTTCTTTGGGGACGAGATGCAGCGGCACCAACCCGCGCCAGGCGATGTAGCCCGTGTATTGCGGCTCGAGCGCACCGAACAAATGGTGGCGCACGACCGACCGCGATCCGTCGGCGCCCACCAGCACTTCGAAGGAATACGACGCGCCCGAGGCGAGCTTCAGCGTCGCACCCTGCTCGTCCTGCGAAATCGCGACGCAGCGCGCGTCGAGCACGATGGCCTCGGGATCGTTCGCGCGCACGGCGCTCGCGAGCGCATCGTGCAGATCGGCGCGATGGATGAGGTAGTAACGCTCGCCGTACTTGTCGAACAGCGCCTGCCCGCGATTCACCCACGCGAGCGGGCGCCCGTCGCGCCAGTGACGCACGCACTGATCCTCGGGCTTGTAGGCCTTGGATTCGAGCGTGCCGTGCAGACCGAGGTCGTTCAACGCATGTGCCGCCGTCGGGCTCAGCGAGATTCCCGCACCCACTTCGCCGAGCTGCGGCGACTGTTCGAATACCCGTACTCGCACTCCCGCGCGCTGCAGAGCGAGCGCTGCCGAGAGGCCGCCTATACCGGCGCCGATGATGCCGACGTGATGCGTGTTCATTGACGCGTATTCAGCATGGGAATGGATGGCATTCCCATGACGCGACCTCCGCACGTCCAACCATCGGACAATCGTCCGCCGGGGACGTTAGAATGCGCGTCCCGCCATGTCACGTCGCAATCCCAAAGTCGGTTTCGTCAGCCTCGGATGTCCGAAGGCTCTGGTCGATTCCGAGCGCATCCTCACCCGCTTGCGTGCCGAGGGCTACACGGTCGCGCCCGATTACGACAGCGCCGACGTCGTCGTCGTGAACACCTGCGGCTTCATCGACTCCGCGATCGACGAGTCCCTGGACGCCATCGGCGAGGCGCTCGAGCAGAACGGCCGCGTCATCGTCACGGGGTGTCTGGGGGCCAATCCGCAGCGCATTCTCGAACGTCATCCGC
>Ga0214921_10001705_pt1 | contig 36987 bp, 38 predicted proteins | sample LL1505_MetaG_FD_177992 | JGI IMG/M metagenome (GOLD analysis project Ga0214921, IMG submission 177992) | Freshwater microbial communities from Lake Lanier, Atlanta, Georgia, United States - LL-1505 | ecosystem: Environmental > Aquatic > Freshwater > Lake | place: USA: Georgia | collected...
GGTGTGTTTCGCTTATTAAAAATCAAAAGTCACTTTGAAAAACCATCAGAAAGAAAAAAGAGAGAAAAAGACGAAAACACAAGAAGAGTTAAAAAATTTAAAAAATTAAAAGCTCGTTACTAAACTCGAGTGCTATAGCAAAAAAATAGCCATCAAAACTAAAACAAGAACAATAGCAATCGATATATACAAAGTTAATTTCTTGAAATTAGACCAAGTTTCTTTTTGGGAACCAATTTCCATAAAGTTTTAACCCTGACGCGCTTTAAACTTTGGATTTTTTTTGTTAATAACGTAAAGTTTTCCTCGTCTTCTGACTACTTTACAATTTATGTCTCTTTTTTTGAGAGATTTTAATGAACTGACAACTTTCATAGGAACTTTAAATATATATTAAAATACACTTTGTAAAGAAAAGTTTAACAATTATTCATTAAAAAATTATTTACATAATCTTTTAACCTAATTTTTGCAGATAATCTTATAATCTTATTATTAAAATTCATCTTTGTTAAAGCAGAAGCAAAACGTTCGCCTTTTCTCATTGGTAAGTACCTAATTTTACTTTTAAATAATTTTGCAAGCTCAATAATACTGTAAGATTGCTTGCTTGCAATAGAGTAGTGTTTACATTTATTTCTTCTCCATGCAAAAATACAAGCTTTTACAGTGTCATAAACATTAGTAAATCTTCTAACTTGTGTACCAGGTCTCACGACTGGTAATTTTTTCTTTTTGTTAAAATGATCTTCGAATATACCAACAACCGTTGCCATGTCACCTTTGCAAATTTGTCTTTCTCCATAGACATTATAAAAGTAAAGAACTTCATATCGAAAACCAAACCATTTCCTAAGGTTCTCTAGCAACTCTAAATTCTTAGCTTTTGAAAAAGCGTAAGGGGATAAATTCATATCTTGCCCCTTATTTCCTAAGCTTGCAGAAGTTGCAGAATAAATTAATTTAATTTTATTCTTTAATGAAAAATTGAATACATTGGAGCTTCCTTCAATATTAGAACTAAAACATTCATTAATTTTTTTAAAGCTTTGATAGATTCTTGCAAACTCACCAAAATGAAAGATGCTGTGAATTTTACCTGTATAACTTTTTAATAAGATTTCTATATTTTTAGTGTTTCCTTTTAAATACTTAACTCTTTTGTTATTAATATGATTTTTAGATAATCCCGAGGAGTAATTATCAATACTTAAAACTCTAAATTTTTTAAATTTTAAAAGTTCAGATATTAAATTAGATCCTATAAAACCAGCGCCTCCTGTAACTACTAGTATATTTCTCATTAAATTTTAAGAAGGATTTATAAAGCCTGGCAACGACCTACTCTTCCGTGCCTTAAGACAAAGTACCATTGGCGCTAAAGGGCTTAACTACCGAGTTCGGAATGGGATCGGGTGTTACTCCTTTGCAATAATCACCAGGCACGATTTTGTACATAAATAATATAATTTTGTAAACAACATTAAAAAAACAAAAAAAATTATTAAATACCAAATAAGAAAATAGCATTTTAATAGTTAGCTAATGAACCCATTTTACAAACCACAAGTAAAGTAGATAAATTTGAATATCATGTTATAAGTAAAAGCTTTTTTTATCGCGGGGTGGAGCAGTCTGGTAGCTCGTCAGGCTCATAACCTGAAGGTCCTTGGTTCAAATCCAAGCCCCGCAACCAAATTTCTGTATTAATTTGATTTATAATTAAAAAATATTTCAGTTAAATAAAATACTAAAAAAACTTTATAAAGAATATTCTAAGTTATACGAAAATCATTTTTTTTATTAAGATACAAATAACTTAACAAATATATAATTATTAAAATTAAAAAATATATTTTACAGAATATATTATTTTTATAAAAAAATAATAACGGGAATATTAAAAAAAAATAAAAAGAATTTACTAATAAACTTGTCAAATAATTTGATTTTTCAATTTTTTTTACTTTAGAGAAAATAAATTTAAAAACAAGCATATGCAAATGTTTTTTATCAGGTTTTAATGGTGAAGATCTAAGAAAAAATATTTTCCTAAAAAAAGAAAAAAAAACTTCAAAAAAAATATAAAATAATATGCTAGCAAAAAAAAAAGGAGAAATTATTTTGTTTAAATTACTTAATTCAATAACAATTAAAGATATAATACTACCTAAAAAATAAGCGCCCCCGTCACCAAGAAAAATTTTAGCCTTAGGAAAATTAAAAAATAGTACGGAAAAAAAAACAACAATAGAAAATAAAATTAAATACTTTATGTAATCAACATTTGAACTTTGAAAATTAATAACATACAAAATTCCTAGTATAATTATTGAATGAATAATTAAAAGACCATTAAAGCCATCAATAAAATTACATCCATTAATTATAAATAAAAAACACAAACAAACGAATATAGAAGAAATAACTTTATTACTATTTATTAAATTATCTAAAATGAAAAGTTGAGTATTAAGAATTCTTATATCTAAAAAATAAATTAGAAAAAAACTTACAGTTAACATTAAAAATAATCTAAACTCTGGTTTTGTATTAATGTTTAAGTCACTTAAAAATCCTAATAAAAAGAAAAAGATTCCTAAAAAGATGACATTATAAAAAAATAAATTTTTTTCATAAAACATAATTAAAAATGTAGTTAAAAAAATAAAAATTAAAAAACCACCAACTCTAGGAATTGGCTTGGAATGAAATGCCTGTGGTTTATAAAATTCAATATCTTTAGTCTTTTTTAAAAAAAATAAATGATAGTTTTTAACTAAAAAAAAATTTACTAACAGAATTAAAGGGAAACTAATTAATATAATTTTATCTAAAAGCATATTTTTTTAAGGAGTTATATGTAATAAAAAATACTGATAGTACATTACTAAAAAAGTTCATTTTATTTAAATTCTTATTTATATCCCAAACTGCAAATAAAACTTTTATTCTATTATGTTGCAAAGAATTATTCCTTATTTTATAATAGGAAAAGGCTGATGGACATTTATAAGCTTTAGTTTTTTTTAAAATAAGACATTTAAAGTAAAAATCTTCACATAATCTTTTGCTCGGAAAAGAATCCTTATTAATAAAATTTCTTTTTATGATCATTGTACTTGTTGCAATTGAAGTATTCCTCACAAAAGAATTATAATTATAACTATTAGGAACTATAATTAATTTTTTCCTATTATTATTTTTAACAGAAATATAATCGCTATAAGTGAAGTTATAGTTATTATTTTTCATAAATTGCAGCTGATTTCTTAATTTATTTTTTTCCCAAACATCATCCGAATCTATAAAAGCTACGAAAGTTGATTTAGATTTATTTAAACCGAAGTTTCTTGCATCTGCTTGTCCCTGATTTTTATCTTGTCTATATAAAAATATCTTATTATCGTTATTATACTTTCTTTGAATTTTCTTTAAAATTTCATAAGTCCCATCATTGGAACAATCGTCAATTATAATTAAATTCCAAGATGTATGACTTTGTCTTATTATGGAGCCAATAGTAGCAAGAATATATTTTTTAGAATTATAAACCGGAAGTATAATATCAACTGTTTTTTTTAACATTCAAATATAATTAAATACAATATAACTATTATAAATTGTTATTACTAAACTGATTTTAGATGATTAAAAATATAATAAAATATAAATTTAATAAAAATTTTCTGATTAATTTTTTATTTAATATCTTTCCATTAATAATTCTACTATCCAGTGGCTATATAAATATCTATATAGCATTTTTTATTATCTACGGTTATAAATTTTTATTTAGCAATAAGATAAAAATAAGAATTTTTTTTTTTGATTATTTAATATTAATTTTTTTTATACTCTCTATAGTCTCAACAATTGTTAATTATGGAAACTCTGATTATATCATCTTAGCTAAATCTATTGCTGATATAAGATTTGCTTTTTTATTTTTGTTAATAAGAAATTTATTTCATCATGAAATAATTAAAATTAATACACTATTAATATTGTCAACTTTTTGTACAATTTTCGTATCTTTAGATATTTTTTTACAGTTCACTCATGGTAAAGATATATTAGGTTATCCCGAAATAGATGGAAGATATGGAGGAATTTTTGGAAAAGAAGCTATTGCAGGAAGCTACATACAAAAATTATCTATTTTGGTTATTACACTATTTTTTTATTTAAAATTACAAAAAAAATTAAATAATAATATTTTGATAATTTTAATTATTTTTGTTTTAGGGGCTGGAATACTAATGACTTTGGATAGAATGCCTTTTTTTATTTACATTTTTTCATTGTTACTTTTATTAATTTTATTAAAAGGTTTTAGAAAAATTATAAGCCTAAGTTTATTAATAATCATTTTATTTTTTACAATTATGTATAAATATAATGATAGAATTTATAATAGATTTCAACCAATTAATAAAATTGCTCAAATAGTAAATTCTCAAATTATTGATCTAACAAACAAAGATAGGAATGCTATTAATAAAAATGAAAACTTTAAAGAGAAAACATCTAAAACAGGAATTGAGTATTTTGCTCTATACAATTCTGCATTTTATGTATTAAAAGATAGTTTTTGGATCGGATCTGGAACGAAATCTTATTACAAGAAGTGTCATGAATTAAGTAAAAATAAACAAGATTTATTATGCGCACCACATCCTCACAATCTTTATCTGGAAATACTAATTAATCAAGGTATTACGGGATTTATATTATTTTCTATTTTTCTATTTTTTTTATTTAAAAAATATTTTTTATACTTAACTAATTTCAGAATAAATACAACGGACAGATTATTAAAAATAACATTTTTAATAATTTTAATTGCAGAGTTATGGCCATTAAGATCATACGGAAGTATATTTCAAACTGTGAATGGTTCTATTTTTTGGTTTATATTGGCTTTAATAAGCTCAAATAAATATTCTTTGAAGAGTAGTTAGTTATTAGCAATTATATCCGCTAAATTATTTAAAAAATATTCTTTAGTTGGTAATTTATTTTTTTTAATATTGTTACAGATTTTATTATAATTATTAATAATAAAGTAAATTGTTTCTTTTAATTTATGGGGATCCCGATCTGAAGAAAATACTCCAAAGCGACCATTAATTATATGATTGATGTCATTAAAAATAATAACTGGTTTTAACCTTGCTAGCGCCTCATCAAGAACTTTTGGATGAGCCTCTGTATAAGATGGCAATATTAAAATATCATGAGTATCATACAACTGAATTAACTCATTCTTATTAAAAACATAGTCTAAAAAATTAATTCTATAGTTAAAATTTTTAATTAAATCTGATTTTTCTCCAACAATGGATAAATTAATATTATTATCATCTATATTTTCTAATAAATCTATTAAATTAAAAATTCCTTTTTCAATCTTAAGTCTGCCTATATATAAAATTTTAATTTGACTGTTTTTTTTACAAATTCTATTAGATATCCAATCATTATCAATCTCGGATGGCTGAACTAAATGAAAAGGGTTTCCTCTAGAAAGAGTTGAAGTGCAGGAAATAATTTTTACTTTTCTTGTAATAATATAAAACATTAAAGAATATAAAAAAATCCATTTATCACCTAAAATAGATGAATATTCTTTAAAACCATCACTTCTTAAATATAAAAAAATATTTTTTGTAAAAAAAAATAATATTAAATAAGAAAGAAAAGTATAAGGAGTAATAGAAATTATTAAATAAGTACTATTTTTTCTATATTTTGTAGAAAAAAGAACATTAGATAAAAAAATAAGAATATTATTTGACAGGTTTATATTAAAAAAAAACAATTTATTTTTTTTTTTAACTTTTGTTCTTCTCGCAAATAACGTGAGTTCAAATTTGTCCTTGAGTCCCTCAACTATGCTTTTACAATCTATATTTTCTGAATAGAAATAATGTTGATCTTTATAAATTCTTTCATTCATAATAATGTTTAATTTTTTCATACAGAAATAATCTAATAAAACTTTCTAAAACCGAGTAATTTTAATTTTAATCTAAACAAATGGTTATCATTATTAATAAATACTCTTGGCAGCTCAAATTGATCTGACATATATAATTTTTTTCTAACGGTGGTAACCGCCGATAAATAACCTAAATTCTTCAAAAGTTTGTTAAATTTAAAATTTATATTCTGATAACCGCCGTAAGGATAAGAAAAATGTAAAATTTTTTTATTAATCATATTCTCTAAAATAGATTTCGAAGTCTTAAATTCACTTAATGTCTGTTCCTCCGTAAGCTTGGAAAAGTTATAATGCGAATGAGAATGCGATCCTATAGTAATCAACTTTTGTTTGCTTAAATACTGAATTTCTTTTTGATCTAAAAATATATTATTATATTTTAATTTATTATTTTTTCCTAAAATTGATAAAACATTTTTATCAATGGTTAATTGATCGCTTAATAGAAGTTTATTTTTGTAAAGGTTAAATAATTTTTTTTTATTAGTATCAATTTTTTTCTGATTTTTTATAAAATAATCTAATTTTATCCACCATGGTATAAACTTATTATTAATAAACTTAGTAATAATATAAATTGTTGCAGGCGCGTTAAATTTTTCTAGAATTGGATAGGCATAATTTAAATTATCTTTATAACCATCGTCGAATGTAATGACTATCTTAAATTCATTAGATTTGCTTTTTAGGTGCAATAATAACTCATCTAATGAAATTATATTAAAATTTTTTGTTAGATAATTAAGTTGATTAATAAAATTATCTGTAGAAACAGATATGTTAACTAAAGAATTATCAATTTTATTTGATGGTAGTACTCTATGATAATTTAATATTGCCCCCTTTCCTTTTATTAATGTAAATAATGAATGCTTCACTTGAAAAATATGTTTTTAAAAAATTTTATTTTATTCAGAATAATAATTATAAAAAATAAATAACCTTTGTAACTATTAATATAATTATAATATCCAATATAATTATATTTGTCTGTCAAACTTTTCTTGTAATTCTCTTCGCCTTGACCAAAATCTAGAACATTTATATTATTCTTAAAACACCAATCTATTATCTTAAACAACAGTAGCTTTCCTGGTGATATTTTTTTTAAAAAATCTCTATAAGCTGGAATCAAATAATAAAAAAAATTCTTATACAAAATCCCAAAATTATAACTCAATTCTTGATTCTCAAATTTTAAAAGGCTTAAATAAATCTTTAAATTCTCAGATTCAATATTTGATAATCCGTTATAAAAAGATTTTTGATAATTATTATTTTTTTTTAAATTAATTTTTTTATTAAATTTTAAAATCTTCAAATCAAGAATCGTATTTATATATTTTTTATAGTCCAAAATATTATTTGAATGAAAAAAAATAAAATTTTTTTTAATAAGTTTGGTTTTGTAGGATTTGTCAGTTGGTACAATAAAATAAGTTTTAGAGATATTTAAATTTTTAAGGTAAAAAAAAAAGGGGTTATTTAGATGCAATATATTACTTGGCTGTCTTTCAAAATAAATAACATCAAATTTTTCTAATTTATTTTTTATTAAAGAAAAATCATTTAAAAAATCATTTTTTTTATAATAAAAATCTCTACATACAATTGGTCCGTTGTAATCTGTAAAATCATTGCCAATCCATCTTAGAATTTTTAAACCAAACTGATTGATTATCCAAAATGGAAATATAGCCACTACTTTAGAATCTTTCTTTACTAAAATAATTTGCAATAAAAAAGAAATATTTTTTTTTTTAAAAAAGTTAATTAAATAAATTAACCATGAAAAACTTTGAAAACAATGATTGCAAGATTTTTTTTCAAAATCTAACCAAATATTTCTTAACTCTGAATCTACATCTTTATAGATCTTGATTTCAGTATTCATATTATTAAAAATATTTTAAAAAAGCTTATCAATAGAACTATCTAATTCAATACAAAATAGCTTTTCCCATCTTAATCTGCAATTTTCAGTGTCTTCATTTAAATTAAATCTTGGCAAATTAGGCCAGGTTATTATCTTAATGCCATGATGTACTCCCCAGTTTATAATTTGATCTCTACAAAACATATTCTTTGCATAAAATGGTACTAACCATGGACACGTGTCCATCAATGGCAATCTCCATACTGGTGTGCAATTTTTTTTTTTTAAAAATTTTACAGCTTTTTTCCATCTTTTTCTTCTGATTTCCCTTATTAAATTAAAATTTGTTTTTCTTATTAAATTATTAGAATTAATATCCGCAGAATAGTTGATTAATGAATCTTCTAACTTTGCCATTCTTTTAAAGTAAAAGTTAGATTGATTATAAAATCTATTTTTAAAATATAAATAAAACGGAATTTTTTTTAGAATTTTTTTAAGTATTAAAAACTTTGATGAATAATATTTATTCAATTTAGACGAAATTATATTTTTTTTATAAAAAAGAATACCTCCAGAATCTGTATTTAAAATTTTTCTAGGCGAAGAAAATCCAATGGTACCAAAAGTTCCTAATAATTTTCCTCTAAATTTTCCAGAGTAACCGTGAGCATTATCTTCGATTAATTTTATATTGTTTTTTTTGCAAAAATTTAAAATCAAATTTATGTTTTGTGGTTGCCCAAAGTAATGGATAATTAATAAATAGTCGTTTGCTAAAGCTTTGCATTTAATCTCCGAAAGCTTAAATGTAAAATTATCTTTAATATTATAAAAACTATAATTAATATTAAGTTTGATAATCGGTGTTAATAAACTTTTACAAATATAATTTGGAATTAAAATTTTATTTTCATTTTTAATCTGTAATTTCAATAAACCATGATAGAATGCCGTTCTCCCTTGTGCAAAAAAATTCATAAATTATTATAAATCATTTTTTTTAATATTTTTTTAAAAGTTTCAAAATAAAATTAGGAACAATCAATATAAAGAATAGTTTAATTTTATTAAGTGACAAAGGATATTTCCATAATTCAATAAAAAATTTCAATATATGTTTTTTTGACAAATATTCTAAGGCTTGAAAAAAAATTATTTTTTTATAAATATAATTTTTTTTATTTATAAAAGAACTATAGTTCTGTTTATACCAGTTCTTTAGTTCATCGATAAATAAAATAGAATTTTTTGATAAATTATCATTATGAATTCTATAAACCGCTAATGGTTTTTCTATATAAATAAAATTCCAATTAAAACTTAATCTATAAAGTAAATCATAATCTCCAATTATTGAATATTTTGGATTAAAATTGTATTCCAGAGAATCTAAGGACTTTTTCCTTATCATCACTGTCATAAAAGATATCTGTGATTCTTCTAAAATATATGATCTTAAATTTCCTGATGGAAGAATCTTTTTTGTTAGTAGTTTTTTCTTATTTATTTCATCGTAATAACGATAATAATTTGAATAGACCACTCCAACATTTTCATCTTCAAAATGTAGAATCTGTTTTGCAATTTTATCATTTAGGTAATAATCATCTACATCTAAAAAATTTATGAAATCACCTTTACATTCTTTTAAAGCCAGGTTTCTTGCTTCGTACAAAGTTGTATAATTTTTTGCATAAAAATATTTAATTCTACTATCGTCGTAACTTTGAATAATATTTTTACTTTTATCCCTTGATTGGTTATCCCAAAATATCAATTCTATATTTTTATAAGTTTGATTTAAAATACTCTCAATACATTGATTTAAATATTTTTCTCCATTGTAGCAATTAACTACTACACTAACTAATTTAGAATTGTTCAATATTATTCCGTTGGTAAAAATTAATAGTTTTCTTAATTCCGGTGTTAAAATCTACTCTTGGTTTCCAATTTAGTATATTTTTAGCATTCTTTAAATCTGGATAAATTTTTAACAGCTCTTCCTTTCTTAATTTTATTCTACCAAAAAGAGGATTGCCTTTTTCGAAATGCTTTCTTATTTTTTTTATTATTTTTTTTATTTTTATAGGATATCCAGAACCAATGTTAATAATCTTTCCGCAAGCTTCTTTTTTATTTAGAGTGATAAATATTGCTCTTATTAAATCATCAACATAAAGAAAATCCCTTAACTGCTTTCCATTAGAACATGGGAAATTTTTATTATCTTTACAGCTATTAATTACGATTGGTATTAAACGATTTAAGTCTTGGTATGGTCCATACACTTGATATAATCTAAGAATAGTAACTGGAAAATTATTTTGTATATTTAAATTTAAAAAATACTGAGTCGCCATAAACTTTGAAGTTCCATATGTAGATTCTGGTTTGCATTTATAATTTTCTTTTTGCGGCGAACGAACACGGCCATACTCCATACTACTTCCAATTTGAATAAATTTTTTTATTTTTTTATTTATAAATACGCTGCCTAAAATTTTAGCTCCTAAATAATGACTCTTGAAAGTTTTTTTTTTATTAGAATGATCAACATATCCACCAAAATTTACGACGTAATCAAAATTATTATCTAATTTTTTTTCTAATAATTTTTTATTGCTAATATCGCATTTTATATAACGAACCTTTTTTAAGAATCTAACTTGTTTAGGAAAATTTATTGAAATCGACGTTACTTTAAAATTTTTTTTTAAACAATACTTGGCTAAATGATAACCTAAAAAACCTGTGCCACCTATTATTAATATTTTTTTCAATATTTTATCTTAATTCTCTTTTTGCTAAAATTTTTTTATATTTTTCAATTTGACTTGTTGTGAAATGAGAAGAATTGCTTTTTTTTAAATAAAAATTTTTATACCAATCTATTACCATAAATATATTTTCTTCAAATTTAAGTACCGATTTCCATTTTATTTCTTTTCTTGCTTTACTGGTATTTAACATTAGTAAATTTGATTCTTTTAAAAAATTATTTTTTTTTATCTTCCACCTAATATTATTCCAAAATTTTTTTATTGTTCTTACTAAAAAAATAACATTATGATTATTATTTTTAGATGGACCAAAATTAAAAGATTCTCCATGTAAACTTGGATTTTTTGATAGTTTAGTTGCTAATAAAATATAACCATAAATTGCCTCTAATACATGTTGCCAAGGCCTTGTAGATAAGGGGTTTCTAATTACAACGGTTCTATTTTTACTCCATTGCTTTATGCAATCAGGAATCAAACGGTCTTCTGACCAATCCCCTCCTCCGATTACATTGCCAGCTCTTACCGAAGCAATTCTAATATTACTATTCTTCTTATGAAAATAAGACTTTACATAGGATTTGATTAATAGTTCTGCTGAGGCTTTTGAGGCGCTGTAAGGATCTTCTCCTCCTAAAGTATCAGTTTCTTTATAGCCTTTATTAATTTCTTTATTTAAATAACATTTATCGCTTGTAATTATAATTGCGGTACAATTATTATTTAACTGTCTTAAACTTTCAAGAATATTTAGAGTGCCCACTACATTAGTATTCCATGTCATAATGGGGTCTTTATATGATTTTTTAACCAAAGATTGTGCAGCTAGATGAAAAACGTAATGTGGTTTTATTTTAATAAAAAAATCTCTAACTCTGTTTTTATTGGTAATATCTAATCTATAATCCTTAATACCTTTATAAATTTCTGAAACTTTAAAATGAGATGGATTTGTTGGTATATCTTTCGATATGCCATAAATATAAGGATCGTAAGTCTTTAACCATTGAGTAAGCCAAGATCCTTTAAAGCCAGTATGTCCGGTAATAATAATTCTTTTTTTATAAAAAAATTTTTTAAAATTAATCATAATTCTATATTTAAATATTTAACCATGGGTATTTATTCTTATTTACTAATTTTATAAGTTGATCGCGGTCTCTCCTTGTGTCCATACACTGCCAAAAACCAAAATGTTTATACGCTGATAATTGATTAATTTTTGCTAATTTTTCGAGAGGATCTCTTTCTAAAATAGTTTTGTTATTTTTTATAAGATTTATAAATTTTTTATTAATTACAAAAAAACCACCATTTATCCATGCTTTATTAATAGGTTTCTTTTCACTGAAACTTACAACCCTGGAACCCTTAATATTTAATTCACCAAATCTTGCAGGTGGATTTACGGCAGTTACTGTAACTAATTTTTTATTTTTGAGATGAAACTTAATTAATTTATTTATATTAACATTTGCTAACCCATCTCCATAAGTTAATAGAAATAATTTATCATCAATATTTTTAGAAACTGCTTTTACCCTTCCCCCAGTCATAGTGTGGATACCAGTATTAAATAATTTTATATTGCAGATTTTATTGTCTAATTTGTACTTAAATTCACTAATTGTTTTAAATTTATTAACTTTAATACTATTTATTCTATTCCTCTTAAAAAATTTTAGAAATTCTTGACTTTTATATCCTGTTGCTAAATAGAAATTATTAATACCCTGATTAATAAAAATACGCATAATATGAATAATGATCGGCTGCTTTCCTATTGTAACTAATGGTTTTGGCAAAATTTTAGTAATATTATCAAGTCTAGATCCAAAGCCGCCTGCAAGTATAACAACTTTAATATCTTTGTAAGATTTCATTAATTTAATATTATATTTTAGTTAATAATTTTATAAAATCGATTTAATGTTTATTCTGATTAATATTTAATAAAATATCACAATGTTAAATAAGTAATAAAAAAATCTTTATACTAAAAGCAAATGATACACAAAATTATTTAATAAATTGAAAAAATTACTTAAAAAATATTACAATTATAATAATAAATCTAATATATACGGAAGAATCAACTTATCTAAAGTTCAGTCTAAAGAATTTAGTTTAAGAAAAAAAGTTGCAAAAGAATCTTTTTCTAAAGATTATCTTAAAACAATATCACAACATCACAGTATTCGGGTAATGGATAGAGAAGTTAATAATTTATTATTAATACTACCTAAAAATTCTATAATATGTGATATTGGTGGAAGCTGGGGTTGGCACTGGAGAAATATTTCAAAACAAAGACCTGATGTAAAAGTTGTTATAATAGATTTTATTTATGAAAATTTACTTATAGCAAAAAAAATTTTAAAAAATCTTATCAATAAACAAGTCTTTTTAATAAATGACGATTGCTGCAAAATTAAATTCAAAAATAATATATTTGATGCTGTTTGGACGGTACAAACTTTGCAACATGTAAAAAATTATAAACTGATAGTTAATATAATTTACAAAATTTTAAAAAAAGATGGTTATTTTTTTAACTACAATCTAAATATTAATACTACGATCAATTTAATTTATAAGATTTTCAAGAAGAATTATTTAATTAAAGGATATAATAATTCTTTTTATTTAGAAAGATCTAATCAAAAGCAAAAAAATATAATTAAAAAAAAATTTAAAAAAAATATAGATACTCGATATACGGAATTATTATTCCATCCTGACTTAAAGATATTTACTGGTTCAGAAAATAATTTTATAGGTAAAATAGATAGTTATTTATCCGGTGATTTTTTTTTTAAAAAGGTTATAGCAAGACAAGAATGTTTTTCTGTCAAAAAATAAATTATGAAAAATAAGATAAAATTAAAATTATGTAATTCAAAAGATGTAATCTTTTTATATAAAATATATAATTTTTTAGTTAAAAATAAATATTTTAAAACTAAGAATACTATAAAATACAAAGATCACAAAGAATGGTTTCAAAAAATATTAAATTCCGCTAGTTCAAAAATTTACATTGGATATTATAATTCTAATAAATTTGGTTATGTTAGATTTGATAAAATAAAAGATAAAATTTATAAAGTTAGCATTGGGTGTAACTCAGAATATCAAAACAAGGGTTACGGGACATCTTTGTTAAAATTTGCTTTAAAGAAGTTTATAGATAAGGAAAAACCTAATAAAATTATAAGCTTAATTAAAAAGAGTAATATTAGTTCAAAAAAATGTTTTATAAAAAATGATTTTAAAAGATCTAAATATAACAAAAAAAATTATTATAGTTACCAATATGCAAATATTTAATTTGTTACTATAAGACATATACTAATATACTAATAATCATATAAATCTTGATGGTTAAAAAAATAATAAAAAAAATTATTAATATACTTGGATTTAAAATTTCAAAAATTAATAATAAATATAAAAAATTAAGTTTTGACGATATTCATAAAATAAAAATAAATATAGAAAGTCCAATAATTTTTGATGTGGGCGCTAATCAAGGCCAATCTATAAGAAGATTTAAAAAAATATTTCCCAAATCAATTATTCATGCTTTTGAGCCAATAAAAGAAGAATTTGATAAACTGCAAAATGAATTTAAAAGCGATAGCAATATTTTTCTAAACAATTGTGCGCTAGGGGATTCTCTCGGTGAAAATAAATTTAATATTATGGCTAGCACTGGCCATTCTAGTTTTTTTAAAATAAACCCAAACACTGAATGGTTAAAAATTAGAAGTAAAGAATTTGGCGCAACTGAAAATGGATATATAAAAAAAGTTGTTGATGTCAAAATAAATACAATTAACAACTACTGTAATAACAACAATATATTAAATATTGATATATTAAAATTAGATACTCAAGGCTTTGAAGAAAAAATTTTAGCTGGAGCTTCTGAAATAATACCAAGAATAAAATTAATAGAGACTGAATTAATGTTTGATAATGTTTACGAAAAAAGATTAAACTTTTATGATATTGAAAAACATATACTCAAACATAATTTTAGATTACTGGCAATTGAACCATTAAATTTTAGTAATTTGCTAGAAGGATATATGTTCTGCGTTGATGCTATTTATTTAAATGAAAAAATCTAAATGAATAGATTGTTTAATTTTATTTCTTATAAAATATTTAATATTTTTTATTATTTTAAATATAAAATTAATTATAATGAAAAATTATATATAAACCATCAAGAAAAAAAATTTTTTAAATTTAATTTAAATAGAAACTTAGGATTACTAAAACTTAATCAATTAAAAATATTATATAATTTTCTACAAAACCCATCTAGTTCTGAGCACCAGATAATTTTTTCATCTTTAGCAATAGAAAAAAATGATACAATTAATAATATATTAGAGATCGGAACCTATGATGGATCAAATGCTTTTCTACTATCAAAGTTATTTCCTTCCGCTTCAATAACAACAATAGATCTTAAGGATAACAATCAAGATTTCTTAAATTTCTACAATAGAAGTGATCCAAAAAAATTAGAAGAATTTATTAAAAAAAGAAATCAAATATTAGACCCAATAAAAAAAATATCGTTTGTACAACAAAATTCTATTAACTTAATAAATGAAAATAAAAAATTTGATTTAATTTGGGTTGATGGAGCTCATGGTTATCCCGTTGTTACGGTAGACATCACGAATAGTATAAGATTATTGTCAAACGGGGGAATTATGATGTGCGACGATGTATTTATAAATAAAAATCGGAATATGGATAAAATGTATAATTCTATTGCTACTTTTGAGACATTGGATTCATTTAAGGAAGAGGGTTTAATTGATTTTGAACTCTTCTTTAAAAGAATTAATAAATCAAATAATGCTGTACCAAAATACAGAAAATTTATTGCTTACGTGTACAAAAACTTTTAATAAAAAGTATGAATTTTTTTTTTGGTATAAAAAATAAAGAACTTTCTACTAAACTAACAATACCAAGATTTAGAAATCGTGAACCAAAAAAAATAAAATGCTCTTTGTTTAGTGCAGAAGTTATTAACAATGAGTGGCTAATAAAGAATATAGCAAAGGAAAATGGTGAAAATTTTTTTTTTTTAGATGATGATCTGGTTAATAATGATTTAATTTTTTTCTTAGCTGAGAATGAAGAAGTTCAAAAAAATAAACAAATATTAAAGAAAAAGTTACTAGATTTAAATTTTTTCACAAATACGAGCCCATCATACAGAGCAAATTTGAGAATATATAATCAGTTTGGGGGTTTTTCATCTTATCAATCTGAGTACCCATACTCAATGACAATAAAAAATGGAAGCATTCTAAGCCCAGCAAGTATCTTAACTAACATTGATTATGACTCCAACAAAGTTTTTATAAAAAATATTTTTTACTTGCCTATTAAAGAAAAATTTAAAATTTATTTTATTGATATAAAAAATAAAAAAATTTTAAAAGAAGAAGAGATCATTAGTAATTATACAAATGAAATAAATATAGAAAAAAAATTTATTAATGAAAATATTTATATTTTCTCAAAAAAATATATTGGAATTCCTATTTATGTATCTTCTAAAAAAAATCATTTATCAATAGAACACACCCATCCACCCCATGATTACATTCTAGGAAAAGATAAATTTGCAACTGTTGGTAAACTAAAAAAAGAAATTAATGAAATTATTAAATAATAAAATTATAAAGAATTTAAGAGATCTAATCGGACTAAAGCCTATTTACATGGATACAGAAAATATTAAAAACGCGTCATCAGTTTCTGATGCTTTTTTATGGAGAACAGAAAATAATTTTAAAACAATATTTAGGTTTACAGATTTATTAAAAGTTTTTTATAAAATACAAGGATCCGATGTTGAAATAATTTTTTTCGATAAGAACGGAAAAAAAATAAAAGCAATTAAAAATTCAAATATTAAAATATTAAATGAAATAATTATTGATAGTAAATTTTTAGATGGAATAAAAGATTACGGTACTTTTTATATATTTCATAAAACAAAAAATATTTTAAAGGAAAAAATTATATTATCGAATAGATGTTATTTAGGGTTTTCACAAAATAATAATCTTCCGTCATTTGTGCATGGCAATACATATGCGGCATCAAAAGAATTTAATAATGATCAGGAATCTTCTAACATTATTAAAAATTCTTTCTATTTTAACAAAGATTATAAGATACAAAATTATTTTGATAATTTTGATAAAATTGAGATTTTTTTAGCAAATCCCACCTCTAAAAAAATTAAGTTTTCTATTAATGATAAGCTGCATTTATTAGAACGATCTTGTTCAATAATACTAGATGTGAGCTTTTTAAAAGATATAAATATTAAATCAAATTGCTATTTCCTTAGACCAATAATATTTAATTGGAAAAAAGAATTTTTTGATGTTTATCATGGATAAGAAGAACTAATTTTCTATAAAATTTGAAAAATTTTTAAATTTAACGTTAGTTTGAGCAGAGTAAAAATTTAAAGCATATTTTTTATTATAAATAATTATCTTTTTATAATAATTAATGTTTTTTGTTATAATTGTTATTAAATGATCTGATTTTTTAACTAAAAATCTATTTTTTTTGTTTATATCATATATTGGATCAATGTTAAAAATATCATTAGGATGTCTATAATAAATAGGCACCAAACCTTTATGAAGTGCAGTTATAATTGCTGTGCTGCCCCTATATAAAGCAAAATTATTATTTGATAAATCATGAAAAAAATCATTTTTAGATACGCTAATATTTTCTAAATATTTAATTTCATTATAGAATGAATTTTCTAAAATTTTTTCAATATCTATTAATGGATGAGTTCTAAAAAGAAAGTATATATCTTTTCTTAATTTAGCCGTTTCTAAAGCAAATTTAAAAAGATTATTGGTTTCATTAATTGAACCTTCTGGCAAAACTATACAAGAAAAATTCTTTTTAACCCTAGATGAATTTTTGCTAGCATATCGACTGGATCCAATATTAAATATTCTATCTTTATAGTTAATATTTTTCCTAATAAGCAGTCTACTATTTCTATTACCGGCAGTTAAAATATAATCAGGATTATAATTTATTTTTTTTAAATCATGAATCCAGAACTGATTCTTAAACAAACCCACATGCTGATAACCAATGCTCTTCGATGATAAATTATTATTTTTGAATGCATAAAATAACATTTTCTCCCAAGCAAAACCCTCATAAGTTGATATCAATATATCAACTTTTTTTTTAAAAATTTTATTAAATTGAAAATAATATCTTAAGTTTTTTCTAGTTTGGGAGCTAAAAATAGATAATAATATTTTAAAAAAAAATAAAAAAGATATTTTTTTTTTAAAATATAAATTTATAAATAGTCTTTTAGCTTCTCTAATTTGCCAAAAAAAAATTAATATTTCATAATAAATTGGTAAAATATTATCTAAAATAATAATTTTTTTTTTAGCAGACAGTTTCCTAGAATTTACTGAAGTATGATTTAAATATATTAAATCTAAATTTTTATAATGTGATTTTAAATATAAATAGAATTTATCATGAACTATTTTATCTAGCAGATTTTTATTTAATATATGAGAAACAAAAATTATTTTTTTATCCTCATTTAAATTTTTAGATTTAATAAAGATACTAATAATAAAATCCTCTAATATTAAATATAAAAATCTTAATAAACTTTTAAAAAGATTAAATAAAAAAAAATTATTTTGATAAATTTTATTAAAAAATATTTTCTGCTCTTCAAGATAATCGGGATGGGCTCTTAGTACATGTAGCGAATTTATAGCATAAGTAAAAACTGTAGAAGTTTTATCGTTAAGAATTTTTTTTGACAAAATTGATAACTTTTTAAAAAGTCTTAAATTTATATTAATCATGATTAAATATTATCTTTAAAACAAATCTAAAATTTTACTTATAGTATGAATTTTTTTAGCTTTTACTTTTCCATAACCATAATTTGCAAAAATAAAATTTATTTTTGCTCTTTTTGCTGACAAAAAATCGTTATTAGTATCGCCTATATAATAAACATCTTTTTTTTTAAATTGTGTTTTGCTAATAGCTTTTAAAATTGTATCCGGGTAAGGCTTGCCTCTTAGTTTTGCCGTAGGACACTGTATTATAGAAATTTTTAACTTATATTTTTTTATTAGTTTTTTTGTTCGCTTAAAATCTTTTGATGTAACAACTCCTACTTTATTTCCTTTTTTAATGATTTTATTTATTACATAAGAAACTCCGGGATAAATTTTTACAAGTTTTTGATATCGAATTGACTGTTTTTGATAATAATTTTTAATTTTTTTTACATCTTTATATATTTTCAATTTTTCTAAAATTTTTTCAAACGGTATTCCTATGTGCTTAAAATAATTATCAAATTTAACATTTAATTTAAACTTTTTCTTTACTTCATTCCATGATCTCTCCATATTTAATTTGGTATCGAAAAGAACACCATCCATATCAAATAAATATAATTTTTTTTTCACTAATATTTTTTTCTAATTTTACAATTTTTCATTAGCTTAGTAGCTTTTGAAAAGTCCTGACGCGTATTGACTGAAAATGTATCGGTATTAATAAAAAAAGTACCTATGTTAAAATTATTATCCAAACCTCTTAAGAGTTCAATGCCCTCTAATTTCTCATTATATGACTTTGGCAATGCTGATATTTTAAGTAAAATTTCAGGTTTAAATGAAATAATGTCAAGGTGTCTTAAATATATATTTTTTTTATTTTTATATGAAAATGGTAAATTTTCTCTACTCATATAAAGTATTTTACTAAACTTATTTGATACTATTTTTACAACGTTTTTATCCGTCTTTTTTTTAATTTTGGAATGAGGTACCACTATATCAAACTGTTTATTTTTTTTATGAAAATCAATTAAATTATCTATATTTCTAGGATCTAGAAGAACCTCATCACATTGAATATCTACTACTTGTTTGCAATTTATCTTTTTTGCAATTTCAGCAATTCTTTCAGTTCCGTTTTTGTGGGTTGTGCTTGTCAGCATTACATCGCCTTTATATTGCTTAACTAGTTCAATAATCTTTTGACTGTCAGTGCAAACTATTACTTTATCTAATTTCTTGCATAATTGAGCTCTTTTCAAAACATGTATAACTAAAGGTAGACCATCAATTTTTAATAAAGCTTTTTGAGGCAGCCTGCTTGAGTTCAGTCTTGCTGGTATCAATCCTAAAATCATTAATCAAAATAGTTAAATTGTTTATAATCAGTTATATCCAGACTCTATCAATTATTAAACGATTATAAATATTTTCAGATCTGCTTTTATTATTGCCTTTATATTTAATGTATAAATTTTTAAAATTTCCATAATTTTTTTTATTAATATAAAGATTTTTTTTTATAACATTAAAATCAAAATTTTCATCAATATTCAAAATATTTTTTTTTAATTTTGAAGCTAATGCTTTAATCTCTTGATTATGAGGGTAAAGGCTATTAATTAAAGAATTATTAGTAATAATTAGCAATGGCTTCATAAACAGAACAGCTAAATTTACCGCTGTACTTTCATGCAGAATAATAAACTGTGAATTTAATATTTTTTTCGGGGTTTCGCCAACACTAAGTGTAAAATTTTTAAAATATTTTTTCATTTTATGAATGTCTGATCTGGGGTGTAAACTTACATGAACTCTAGTATTAAAACTAATTTCAATTCTTTTTAAAAAGCAAGATACTGAATGATAGTATTCTTTAGGATTAATATCCAAAGAGTTTAAATTTCGTAAATCATTATGAAAAGGAATATTCTGATCTAAGAATAAAATAAAATCTTTTTTTTTCTTCTTCTTTTGTAATTTAATAAAATTGTTATAGTCAGCTTGATGGCCCCAAATAATCTTTGTTTTTTTTGAAATAAATTTATTATTTTTATTATCATAAATATTTTTTTTGTATAAAAAATAAGTGTAATTAGCAGGTCTAATTTTATTAAAATAAAATAAACTCTGAATAAAAATATTTAGCAAGTATATTTGGCTTTTTTTAATAAAGGTTGTAACTAACATTAATAAAGACTTATTTTTTATTACTCTTATAGTTTTAAAAAAAATATTTTCTTTATCTAAATATTCGATCTTTGGTGAAATTATAAATTTTTTTTTACTATCTGAAATCTTTTTTAAAATTCTAAAAAAAGTCAAATTATAGATGTCTATAGAAACATCATATACAGTCTCAGAATCTGAAAATTCTTCAATTTTTTGAATGATATTTTTTAAATTTGAAATGAATATAATGTTTAGGTTTTTATCAAATAAACTTTTGTCAAAAATTTCTTTTTTTTTTAATAATTTAATTAAACTCCAGAATTCTACTTTAATCTTTTTTTTCAAAAAAAAAGCTACGTCTAATTTATTAAATTCTTTTTTAGTAAAATTATACGATCGAATAAAAACTATTCTTTTCATAAATATAAATTATATAATATTTTAAGAAATACTTGAAAAATTTTCTAAAAATTTTAATCCTGTAATTCCACTTTTTTCAGGATGAAATTGAACTGCAATTACATTCTCTTTAATGCATGCGGCATTAATTGGCGAGTCAACTATTTTAGCAAAAATTACTTTTTTATCTTCTGGTACAAAATTATATGAATGAATAAAATACATTTCAGAGTTATTTCTTATATTTCTAAAAACTGAATGATCTTTAAAATGAATAGGAAACCATCCAATATTTGGAATTTTTGAATATTTACTTTTATTAATATCAGTAATATTTTTTACATCCCCGTTAATTATATTTAAGCCTACATGTTTGCCATTTTCGAAACCACGAGTAAAAAGAATTTGAGCACCCAAACAAATGCCAAGCAAAGGTTTTTCTTTAGCTGCAAAAGAACAAATTTCAATTTTTATATTTTCGCTTAATTCGCGGGATAGTTCTGAAAAGGATCCAACACCGGGCAAAATTAATCTATCAACATTATTATGAATTTTTGTATCCTCAATAACTTCCACTTCGCAAATCTTTTTAACTGAATTATACAGACTTTTTAAATTACAAATTCTTGTATTATAAATATGAATTTTATTTTTATTTTTTATTATATTTATATTTTTTATTTTGCTTCTTTGTTTAAAAATTTTTTTTTTTATGTCAAAAATTCTTACTGAATCTAAATGCAAAAGCGATGCGATTGCTACTCCACTAATACTATCAAAGTTTAAAGTATCTTTTATGTTTTTAAAAGAACCAGCGCCCCCGGAAAATATTGTAGGTACTTTAATAATTTTATCAATTTTTTCTAAAAGCTTTAAATCAAAACCTTTTTTAGTTCCTTCATAATCAATTGATGTAATTATTAACTCTCCAACACCATTTTCTTGCAATTCTAATATCCAATCAAAAACTTTTTTACCACTATTGATTCTTCCGTTGTTAGTAAATGCAAACCAATCATTACCTATCATTTTAGTTTCTATTGACGCACCTATTGCTTGAGAACCAAATACTTTGACGGCTTTTTTTACAAAGCCTATATCTTCAATAAATTTAGTATTAATTGAAATTTTGTCTGCTCCTGAGACTAATGCTTTTTCTATATCGTTGATATTTCTAATTCCCCCCCCGACCGTCAAAGGGATATTAATATTAGAAGCAACCTGTTCAATTATTTCGTGAAGATTATTTCGTTGATATAAACTTGCTACAGTGTCTTGAAAAAAAATTTCATCAGCACCCTCTCTTGCATACTTAAGACTAAGTTCTGATGGGTTGCCTACAACTTTCAGGCCTTCTAAATGTATACCTTTTATAACATTTGAACCCTTGATATCTAGCCTTGCAATTATTCTTTTCAGAAATTTACTCTATTTGATTTTTTAATTGCCACTTATTTCCATTTTTCTTCCATATGTGATCCTGTCTAAATCTATCAACAATTTCCCAAAACTCTGAATTAGTAATATCAACATATTTTAGAAAAACTTCTAAACTTTTTTCTGGCAGCTCACCGTCAAAACGTTTTACTAAAGCAACTCCTTCCTCTCTAGTAATATGTCCATCGCGAATTTCATGAGCAGCATCTGAAGTGGCTCTTCCAAACCCATATTTTATAAACATCATATAATAAAGTATAGCGTCAGTGGCATCATCTAATTGAGCATATTTAGAATAGGTTCCTTCCATTCTTCCTTCCGGATTTGCTTCAAATCCAGTATTCTGAACTGCGTAATAATAATTCTCTTGGGGTATCCATTTATTATAGTAACCCCACCAATGAAATTCTATGCCTTTCTTTTTTAAAACTTTTAATTCTGGCAATTTGAAAATATTTAAATGACTCTCTTTAAAATCTATATCGTAATATTTAAAATATTTATCTTGTTTAGCAATTTTAGTAATAGAATCTATGGAGGTGCTAAAGTAAATTTTTTCATAATAACTCCAGGGCATACCCCTAAAATTAATAGTTTTAATATCACCCCCATATTCTAATTCTCCATTTTCTCCATACATAACTAATTTGACATTATGGTTTAAAGCTTCATTAACTGGACCACACATTTGACCTCTATCAAAAATCTCTTCATGATCTCCAATATATGCAAAACACAATTTTGATAATAATTTATACAATTTTCCATTTGGACTAACTAGTTTATGATCAAATCCTGAATTAATAAAATTTGTCAAATTTTTTCTTCCTATTTCAGAGTATACAGGCGGTGAAAAAGTAACACATAAAGGATTCATTCCCCATTCATGCTTTAATTTATGAGCGATTGTTGAAGAATCTTTTCCGCCGCTACACGGAACTATAACATCATATTCTCCATTTTTACTTCTATGTTTATCTAATAATTTTTTTAATTCTTTTTTTCTTTTATCATAATTAATAATTCCTTTTTTCTTTATGTCGGTATAATTGCAAGGAGCACAAACTCCATTCTTATCAAAAACTATTCTAGGTCTCTGATTAGACATAACGCATTTTTTGCAAAAAATAACTTTTTTTGGCAAATTATTAAACTGTGTTTCTAAATGCTTTTTTAATGGTTTAACTAACATTTTCTCTGTAAAATTTTTTAATTAGATAAGCTGTTTCCTTTATATTTTTTAAATTAGATTCTTTTCCAACCCAAAAATTAATAATTTTTTTCTCGTTATTTTCAGCTAAACTATATTTTTTTTTTATAAAAGGAAAAACATTATTTAAAGAAGGATAGTATTTTCTTGCATAAATGTTATTTGATATTAAAAACTTAATCAATTTATCTCTGCTGTTTTTAACAAAAAAGTTTTTTCTCCAGTAAACGCCGCCTTTTTTATGGTCAATTGAAATTAAATATCTAGATATTAAATTTTTTTTAAGAAGTTTAGCTTTCTCATTTCTGGCTTTATTAATTATATTAATTTTTTTAACATCATTATTAATTTTATTTAAAAATGTGGATGAAAATTTTTTTTTATTAATAATTGCCTGTTTAAATTTAAATATTCTATTTTTTGCAAGAAAGTATTTAGATTTTTCTTTGTTAATAATAGAATTGTAAAGATTATTAAGACTTTTATATAAAAATTCAGATTTTGAATTGCTCTTATAAAGCTTAGAATATTGATCTTTTGTCTTAATATAAAGATTCCTAGAATTTATATTAAGAGATCCTCCTGCGCCTCTATCAATAATCTTCCCCTGCCCAAAACTACAAACGGAATAATCTGTAAATGAACCGGCATAATATTTGTTAATAGTCGCCCCTAATGCTGGCGCAACATCTTCGATTAAATGTATATTTTTTTTTTCACATAATCTCTTAATTTTAATTAATTCAGGAATATTTCCATACATCAAAGGCAAAATAACTGCTCCAATATTTTTTAATCTTTGTTGATTTTTTTTTAACTCTTTGAAAGATAAATTTAAATTTTTATCTATATCTAGTGGATAGGGAATATTCCCTGAAAATAATATACTCAAGACTACATCATAGCATATATTTGCAGGTATAATTATTACCTTTTTTTTTAGTCGTAAAGATTTAAGCAAAATGTAAATTGCTGTAGAACAGTTAGATGTTAAAAAACAGTATTTTTTTTTTAATAATGCCTCTAGCGAAGATATTCTCATTAAATTTTCTTAATTAAGATATCAATACGTGTTGGACCAAAAAGATATTTCTCGTTCTTTGAATGTCTCAAAATTTTACATTGAAATTTTTTTTTTGTTAACTGACTCAATATTTCTTTAATTGTTGATAAATTAATTTCAATTAACTTATTATCTTTAGTTCTTTTATTGATTAGATCAGAAATAGAAGTAATAGTGTTATTTTTTTTCGATGATAAAATTTTTTTATTAAATTTTTTAAACCATTTTTTTCCATATACACTTTTAATAAAATTTCTTTCTAATTCCAAGATTGGGATATCCCCTAAATAAAGCAAACCTTTTTTATGTAACAAATTAGAAGCTTTAAAAATAAATTTTTTTAGCTCTATGTTGTTAGACAAATAATGTAATACAGAATAACAGAGAATTTTATTAAATTTTTTTCTTATTTTTATTTTTAAAAAATTTCCAGGAATTAAACATTTGCTATCAATATACTGAAAATTATTTTTTAAGGTTTTTAAACAATCAATATGATCATTTCCATATACTTTTCTGCATAAAAAACTAATAGGTATAAGATGGGTTCCTACATTGCATCCTATATCAAAAAAAATATCACTATGTTTTATATCAAGTCTTTTTATTATATGTTTTAAAACTAGAGGTTTGAGATCTATTTGATGAAAATATCTCGATGATAATATAAATGGGTCTATTTTTGTATTAAGTTTGGCGGCATAACCAAAATTATTAAAAGCGATTTCACTCATTTCATTAAGTTTAAATAATTTTTTGAATAATTATCATTATCCTTTATGAAGGAGTCTTTAGAATAATATTTGCCGTATATGTTTAACCCATATCTATCTCCACCAAAGCCTCTTTTAAAAATTGATATATTTTCTTTTTTTTTATCAACAATGAACCAAGGTGTGGAATTGTAATTAATCACTCCTAAGTTCATATATTCAAATCCTATTTTTTTATAATAATTAATAGAATTATGAATCAGAGAGTGATGGTTTCCGCCAATATCAGAATTTATAGCTAAAAAATACTCAACTGTCTTATTAACTTTAACAAACACTCCAGATAAAAATAGTTTATCGTTAGTATTGTCATAAATTAAATCAATTTGATTATTGCAGTAAAGTTTAAATAAATACGATGAATATTCGGTAAAATCAATATAGTTTTTAATTAATTTATTAAAATCTTCAAAATTAATTTTATGATTAATAAAAGATAAAAATTTATAAATCTTTTTTTCTTTTTTAATTATTGCCTTATGACCTTTTGAAATATTACTCTCTAATAATTTCATATCTTTTTTTAAGTACAATCTACTGCCTATAAGACTAAAACTAATATAATTGTATTGATGTAAAAGCTCCTCTAGATAATAAAATTTATTATCATTTATGCCAGACGGTAACAAATCAAAAAAATTAATTTTTATTTTTACAATATTATTCTTGATACATAAATCATCAACCTTATCTAAAATTAAATTTAATATATCTTTAAATTTTTTTTCATTAATGTTTGAATTGATTAAGGGGCCGGGCAAAGAGATATTAAAAAAAGTACCTATGTTATAATTTTCTTTTTTTTCATAACTTACTGGGCATACGGCAATTAAATTCTTATTTTCAAAAATACCGAAGCTTAAATTATTTTTACTTTTATACTCCAAAAGTAAAATTTGATGATCTAAAGATGATATTTTGCTGCTTATAAATTTGCTTAAATCATCAACTTTAATTTTCGATAATTCCGCTATATTTAACATTTAATATTTAGTTAATATTTCTGCAATTTTTAAATCTTGATAACTGTTTATATCAATCTGTTTTCTAAATTGAGATTTATAAATAAAAGTATGCTTTGGCGAAATTAGTATTTTATTTTTTAAAAAAAAGCTAACTTTTACTAAATAAAAACTTCCATCAATAAAATAAAAATTTTTATCATAATGCTGTCTCAAATATTGCTTTTTATGATTACTTTTATATAAATATTTCCAACAATTTTTTCTATTAATTACAACGCACTCATAAGGATGTTCTTGCATTTCTGTACCTGTCACTACTGAATTAAGTTTTTTTTTTTTTACTATTCTTATTATTTTTTTAATTTCTGAAAAATCTCTTATAGGAGAAGTTGGCTGAAGTAATAATAAGTAATCAAATGAAATATTTTTATTTAAAAACCATTGTAATGCGTGTGATATAGCATCTATAATATTTGAGTTATCTTTACTTAATTTTTTTGGTCTCAAATAATCAAATTTTATATTATTTTTTTGGGCGTATTTCAAAATTTTCAATGAATCTGTTGACACAAAAGTTGTTGTGTTTGGTAATTTTTTTGAAAATTCTATTGTACGCTTAATCAGAGGTTGGCCTAAAAATTTAATCATATTCTTGTTTTTAATACCTTTTGATCCAGATCTTGCAGGAATAATAGATAAAATCTTCATTATTTTTTTTTAGTTAGATTATTTATTGCAAGTGCGGCTCGTTCATATTTTTTAACATTAACATTTAATTTTATTGGTATTGCTATAGATTTTTCTAGAATTTTCTTTGTTTTTTTTGAATGAAGTATTTCTTTTTTTGACAAAGCGTGTCTCCAATAATAACTACAGTGCCATTTAATGGCGTCTGGCAAATTTTTAGTACCTATTTTATACTTTTTTAATATTTTTAATATTTGATTTCTTTTATTCTTATTATTTTCAAAAATAATAAAAGTATCATAATTGGGTATTGTGTTTTTTGGAAAGTATCTAATAGAATAATTTTTTTCTAGAATATATTTTACCTTTTCAAATCTTTTTTTATTTTCTTTAATTAAATAATCTAATTTATTTAATTGTATTTTTCCAATAACTGCTTGTAATTCAGTGGCTCTGTAATTGAAACCAACTACTCCGCAATCATCATTTCCACGATCTTTACCAATATTTTTATGTCCATGGTCATGATACTGTCTGCAAAAATTGTAAATTTTTTTATTATTTGTAAGTATTAGCCCACCCTCTCCTGTTGTTACTATTTTTCCATGATCAAAACTAAATACTCCAATATCCCCAATTGTACCCAAATACTTTTTAAAATATTTTCCCCCAACTGACTCACAATTATCCTCTAAAATTGGAACGTTGAATTTTTTACATATTTTATTAATTTTGTATAAATCACATGAAAATCCTAACATATGAACTGGTATTACTGCTTTTGTCTTTTTTGAAATTTTTTTTTCTAAATCATATGGGTCCATATTTAGACTTAGGTCTACATTAACAATCTTTGGTATCGCTCCAATATCTAGTATGGCTTCTACTGTTGCTATAAAGTTAAAAGACTGGGTTATGACCTCATCTCCTTTTTTAACTCCTAAGGCTTTTAAAGCAATCTTTAATGCTGCCGTTCCTGAAGATACAAATAAAGTATATTTAGATTTAAAATAGTTAGAACATTTAGTCTCAAATTCTCTTACATGAAAATGCTTCCTTAAGTTATCAAACCCATGCGCAAATAAAACGCCACCTTCATCAAATAACTTAGCAACAGCCTTTTTTTCTTTTTGATTAATTAATTCATAACCTGGCATTTGTTATGACCTGGTTTTTAACTGTAATTTTAGATTATCTAAATATTTTTTTTTCCTTAATAAATCTATTTTTGAATTATATGGTTTGAATTGAAATGTCAGTCCTCTTCTTCTGTTGCCACTAGTATTTGCCTGACTTCCATGAATAATTAATGAATGGTGAAATAGCGCATCTCCAGGATTAAGTTTTGGTGTAACTTTTTTATATTTTTTCAAATTTACTTTTGAGGAAACTGTTTGTGAACTACCCTTGGCATAAGAAGGAACATGATTAACAAGACCGCCTTTATGTGATTTGTTATAATAATATAATCCACCATTCTTTTTTGAAACTCTATCCAACGCAACCCAAACTGTAAGTGCATTTCCTCCTTTAATGCACCAATAATAATTATCCTGATGACAGGGAGATGGTAAACCTTTTTTTGCAGGCTTTGCAAATAATTCACTTTGAATAAACCTAGGTTTTGAATTTAAAAGTGCATTTACAATATTTAGTAAATTTTTATTTTTTGATTTTTGTCTAATGTACTTTGAATCTGCAAGCTTATGAAATGAATTAATTTCATTAACACCATTGCCTTTATTAGAATCATTTAAAAAGTTAATATTTTTTCCTTTATATCTTTTTAAACTCTGCTTTAAAAAAGAGTCAATTTTTTTATTTATTTTTATAACTTCATTTTTTGAAAAGAACTTATCTACTTTAACCCATCCACTATTATCATATTGAGATTTTAGTTTGGATAAATTTAAATTATTCATTAGTTTTTTAAATAACTTTGCTTAAATCAGAATGACTTCCAATATCTATCCAATTCTCATGAATTGGACAAGCGCCAATTTTTTTATTCTTTTTAATAAAAAAATTAATTAATGATGTCATGTCTAAATGTTTGTTTTTTTTTATAAAACTAAATAATTTAGTCTCAAAAACATAAACTCCTGCACTGACATAATTGTTATGAACTGGCTTCTCAATTAAATTTTCAATTTTTCTTGATTTAGAAAATTTTATAACTCCATAAGGATTTACTGTTTTTATGTTTTTTACTCCTATGGTTAAATCATTCTTACTATTTTGATGATATGATAGTAAATTTTTATAGCTAACTTCTGTCAAAACATCACCATTTGATACTATAGCTGTCTTGTAATGATTAAACACTCCAAGACTTAATCCTCCTGCGGTACCAAGTGGTTTTTTTTCTTTAATATACTTAATATTTACGTCTAATTTATTACCATTCTTAAAATGTTTAACAATTTTGTGTTCTAAATAATTAGTAATGAAATAAAAATTATTAAAACCTTCGGACTTAGCTTTCAAAACTAATTTTTCTAATATTGGAACTCCTTGTATTTTAATCATTGGTTTTGGAATCTTATTTGTTATTGGGGCAAGTCTTATTCCTCTTCCTCCAACCATAAATATTATAGGCTCATTAAAATTTATATCTTGCCCTTTTAAAGATTCCCATGAAGCTAAGCCTATAATTTGATTTCTTTTGTTAACAATAGGAACAGCTGAAACTTTATGCTTTTCCAATAAGACCTTTAATTGATTTTTTGTAAATTTCTTAAATATTTTTTTAGGTTTATAATTAATATATTTAGTAATCTTATCGTTAATTGTGCAGCCATCTAACAATGCTCTTCTAATATCTCCATCAGTAATTGTGCCAATTAATTTTTTATTTTTTTCTACAACAAAACAGATCTGCAAGGCTGTAAGGTTTAAGTTTTTTATAGTTTTCTTGAATGAATAATTTTTATTAATTAAAGCTTTATTCCATTTTCTATAAAATTTATAATTATTTTTCATGGAGACTATAAATTAAAGAAAATTTTTGAAAAACTTTTATTACTATTTTTAGAAAAATTTTTTATAATTGATATTATTTTTGAACTAGTCTTAAATTGGCTAAATTTATATTTTCTAGTTCTCTTGTTATATAAATTTTTCACCGACCTAATAATTGAATTATAATCTACATTACAATTAATTATACTGCTAGACTGAAATCTTCCATTTTGCCTTGAGCCTATATTAATAGTTGGTTTTTGAAGATAAGGTACTTCTATAATTCCACTAGAAGAATTGCCTATTAATCCATCTGAATTTCTTATTAGTGAAAAATATTTTTGCTGGCCCAAAGATTTAAAAAATAAACAATTATGAACTTCTTTTTTTTTAATTAAATTATTAATTTTCTCATAAATTATATTGCTACCAGGGTCTACATTAGGTGAATTAAAAATAAACAATACATCGTTAAAATAATGAATTGCTTTGATTAATTCATTTATTAAGTTATTTTCTTTTGAATCTCCCGATGTAACAGGATGAACTGTAACGACTAAATTTTTTTTAAAAAATTTAAAGTTTAGGTCTTTTTCTAGTTCGATTTTACTAAAAAATTTTGTATTTTTGATATTTTCAACGCCTAATGAGCCAACATTGTAAACAGTCTTTGGATTTTCTCCTAGCTGAATAATTCTAGTTTTATAGATATTATTAGAAGCAAAATGAAGATGCGAAAATTTTGTAATAGAATGTCTAAAACCATCATCGAGTGACCCTGCTGTTACTTCGCCGCCGTGAATATGTCCTATAAAAATTTTTTTCAAATAACATGCTAATGCAAAGGCATAAGTCTCGAATCTATCTCCCAAAACAATTGCTAAATTAAAATTATTTTTAACTAGATATTTAGAATAAAGCTTTATTGCTCTAGCAATATAAAGTCCAAAATTATTTGAGTTAATGACTTTAATATTTAAATTTATTTTTTTATTAATAATAATTTTTTCTTCTAAAATTTTTTTATATGTTTTTCCATGTGAGTTGGAAAAATGAGATCCAGAGACTAACAGCTTAACATTGAATTTTTTGATTGTCTTAAATTTTTTTATCAAGGGTTTAATTAAATCAAAATCCGATCTACCGCTACTAAAAACGATAATTTTATATTTTTTCATCTTTTTCGTAATTATTTTTCGCAACTTTACCTATAATATTCTTCCATAATATTGGTGATTTTCCGTTACCTGGTCTCTTTGTTGTCAAATTATTTTCAGTAAAAATATCTCCTTTATAAATTTTATAACTAGCTACTATGGATTTTCTTGCAAATTTTTTTAAAATATTTTCTTTTTTAGTTATAATTTTCTTACTACTTCCTAATGAACACTCAGTATTTTTTAACATTTTTATTAAATTAGAGAATTCATTAACATCCAAACTCATATTATGATCTGGTCCTTCCATCTTTTTATTGAGTGTAAAATGTTTTTCTATCACCACAGCTCCTAGCGCTACTGCAGCTACAGAGGCTTCTACTCCAGGTGAATGATCAGAAAAACCTACTTCCGTTTTAAAAATTTTCTTTAAAACAGGTATAAAATTCAAGTTTAAATCTTTAAACTGAGTAGGATAATCAGATACACAATGTAATATATATATATTCTTTTTATTGCACCCTGAATCAATTAATGTATTTAAGGCAAATTGTATCTCTCTTAAAGTTGCCATACCAGTAGACAAATAAATTTTTTTATTAAAACTACCAACTAACTTTAAATAAGGATAGTTAGTCAATTCTCCTGAAGGAATTTTAAAAATCTGAAGTCCAATTTTATTTAAAAAAATCAAGCTTTTTAAATCAAAAGCAGAAGATAAAAATCCTATATTTTTTTTTTTACAATATAATTTTAATTGTAAAAATTCATTATTGCTCAAACTTAATTTGGTTAATAATTTTTTTTGGTTAGTTTTTTTTTTTAAAATTTTTTTTTGATATGGCGCTATTTGTGCATAATTCGTAACTATTAAATTTGGGTCAAATGTTTGAAATTTTATGTAATCAGCACCAATTGAAGAAGCTGAATCAATCAATTTTTTTGCAGTTCTTACGCTACCATTATGATTTACTCCTGCTTCTGCAATAATTATCAAGTTTTTAGACATCGTGCTTGATCACAGAACCCATTGGAATAAATGAATTCTTTTTAATATTTACACCTTGCCTTATTATACTGCCGGATCCAATAAAAGACCCTTCTCCAACAGTAACACCGCCGTTAACGATAACTCCAGTTGAAATATGGCAGTGACTATGAATAACAACATCATGTTCAATAATACATCCTGTATTAATAATGCAATTTTCTTTAATTTGCGCATAAGCATTAACCACTACATTATCCATAACAATTGTCCCAAAGCCTACTTTAGAAAATTTTGAAATTATTGAATTTTTTGAAATTACTTTAGCTGGAGTAATATTTAAATATTTCATTTTTTTAAATAATTTTATCCTTGTTGCGGGTGTATTAATGTGACCAACCCCGACTAAACCATGCATATTTTTAAATTTTAACTTTTTTATTTCTATGTTTCTAAAAACTTTATATCTATCAATCGAAGTAACTTTTGTATTATTGTCTACAAATCCCTTAATAGTATAATCTTTGCAATTATAAATAATATTCAAACAAGATCTTGCATGACCACCTGCACCAAATATTATTAATTTTTTTCTCATAATTTTCCGTAAATTGGGCTGCTGGGCAAGCAAATTATTTTTTTTTCTAAATCTATAGAATTATTTAAAGAAGACTTTTGACAATTCTTATACATTGGCAATGTATGAATTAATTTCCAAAGGGGCCTACATTCAATTGATTTCTTATTTAAATTTGACAGCAAAAAATCTCTTTCATTAATATTAATATTTTCTACATATATTGCATTTATCCAATAATTACTTTTGCAATTTAATGAGCTTTTTAAAAGTTTAAAAAAAATATTATTTTTAAAAAAAGAATTATATTTGTTATGTATTCTTTTCTTGTATAATAAAATTTTTTTTAGATGAAACATTTGACCAAGACCTACAGCAGCATTTAGGTTAGTCATTTTATAATTCCACCCAACACTATCATGAATAAATTTCCATTTATGAGGTTTTTTAGAAACACTTATTAGATGTCTAATTTTATTTGATAATCTATTATTATTGCAAATAATTGCTCCACCGCCACCAGTTGTTATAGTTTTGTTAGCATTAAAACTAATAACTCCCAAATCACCGAAAGTACCTGCGTGTTTTTTTTTATAAAAACTACCTAAGGCTTCTGCGGCATCCTCAATTATTTTTAATTTAAATTTTTTTGCTATTTTACAAATATTATTAATATTATTTATATTTCCTAAAATATGAACTGGTATAATAGCGAAAATTCTATTTTTTGTTTTTTTATTATATAAATAATTATTTTTGATATAAGTATTTTTTTTTAAATAAATTTCTAACTTATCATAATCAATTCCCAATCCTTCTTTGTCACTATCGATAAAGTGTGGATTGCAGTCTGCATTTTTTATAGCATTAACTGTTCCGACGAATGTTAGAGTTGGAACTAGTATTTCATCGCTTCTTTTTGCGCCTAAAACTTTTATACAAATTGTAAGACCTATAGTTCCATTAAGAACAGCTATAATATTTTTAGCTTTAGTAAAACTTTCTAATTTCGATTCAAATTCTCTAATAAATTTACCGGCAGTAGAAACATAAGTACTTTGTATACAATATTTTAAATTTTTTATTTCATTTTTATGAAATAAAGGCGTGTGTAAAAAAACAGAATTTTTTTTATTAGTTGTAAAATATATTCCTTTTTCAATATCTCTTTGAATTTCTACTAAATTAGCTTTTTTCATTTATTTTATAATTGCCTAATCGATCAGGATAATCAGCAATGCTTAAATATTTTCGTTTTTTTAAAATTCTAATTATTTCTTTAATACCACTATCAATTGATATAAACGAACCTAATTTATAGTATTTCTTAACTTTATCAAAGTTAACTCTATAATCTCTAGGGTCGGAACTATTTTTTTTATAAATAATCTTAAATCTTTTTATATACTTTTTGATTTTTTCTAAAATCATTATTTTGGTATAATTATTTTTAGAACTCCCAACATTAAATATTTCAAACTTTTTTCTTTTTATATCCTTATGCAAAATACTATAAATTACTTTTGCAAAATCTTTTACATGGCAATAAGGTCTCCAAGTTAAATGATCAAAAACAGTAATTTTTTTATTTATAAAAATATTTCTAACAAATTCATTTATTGTTAAATCAAATCTCATTCTTTGAGACAAACCAAACGCTGTTGCGAACCTTAATATTGAGATTTCAGATTTAAATTTTTTTCTAATTGAATATAAATATTTTTCTATATTAACTTTATTTTTTGCATATATGGATTTTGGATTTAATTTATAATTCTCTTTAACTGGCAGACTCTTCTTTATAACTCCATAATTAGAACAGGTGGAAACAAAGATAATTTTTTTGGGCTGATACAAAACTAGAGAATTGATAAATTGCTTTGTTTGTTTAACGTTAACTTCATTTGCAAAAATTGGATATTTTTTGGTAATTGGGTCGCCTACTACCGAGGCTAGCATTACCACGGCATCAATATTTAAAAAATATTTTTTGTAATGATTTATATTTTTTAAAGAGTCTTTTAAAAAAGTAAAATTCTTCTTTGAAAAATTTTTAGCAGCATATTCATGATTATAAATAAAATTATCATAACAAATTATATTGTAATTTTTGTTTAGTAAGTAATTAACTAATACACTACCAATGTATCCACCGCCACCAACTAGTAAAATTTTTTTTTTCACTTTATTTTTTTAGTACAAAAAATGTAGAATTACTATTATCGACTTTTCTAATTTCAACAATTTTAAAATTATTTTTTTTAAATTCATATCTCCAAAATCTTGGGTAAGCATGCCCATTTTCATTAATCATTAATATAAAATATCTCTTTGTTACTCTGCTAATTTCTCTAATAAGTGGGAATGAAGGGGCTATCAACTCTATGGTTGCCCCATAGGTAAAAACAACATCAAAAAATTTATCTTCAATTTTCGGAAGGTACCTTTCTATTGATGAACATTCTATATTGGACTTATCAACTTTTGGAAAAATTTGATTAATTTTTGCTATGGCAATATCATTAATATCAACTCCATGTATATTCTTAAATCCATATTCTTGGAGTTGATTAACAAACCTTCCAACATTACAACATAAATCTAAAATTCTATCATTAGGATTTGAGTATTTTTTTATTTCATTGATAAAAAGTGAGGCAGAGTTATCCATGCTAATATACTTTTCATAATTATGAGTCTTATCTAAATGAGCAAATTTCCAATATCTCTTTTGATTATTATCTGGCAAAAACCAAAAGAATTTTGGAAGATAGTCAAAAAAATACTTATTGTTTTTTGTTGGTAAATAATTGCTAAGATTAATACTTTTTGGAGTTAAAAAAGTATTAATTATTTTTTTAATAAAAATTATTAATTTATTTAATATTTTTTTCAATTTTTCTTACAATTAAGAAAGTTTCGCAAGCTTTTAAGCCTACTGAACTGCCTCTAGCTATATTATGATTGATAATTGATTTAATTGATCTTGAATGAGGATAGGCTCTCATCTCTGACTTATAACATTTTAGAGCTTTTGATTTAAAACTCAATGTTTTAGATATATCAACAAAAAAATTTGGCTTAAAAGATTTATCTCCATATTGCGCTTGAAAATCAGTGCTAGAGTTCACTTCAAAAAAAAGTATTTCTGAGACACTATCTTTATTTTCTGGCCTAGCTGCAGTTAAAACTGCGTTTGCAGTGTATTGATGATCAATATTTAAATCATAAACAAAATGAGTAAAAATTTTATCAGGCTTAAAATTTTTTATTTCAAGTTCGATAATTTTCACAATATTTAAAATTGGAAGAGAATCAAATTTATTATCTGGAAGATTATAAATAGCTAAATCCTTAACTCCTATTATTAAATTAGCCTTTTTTGCAGCTTTCATTAATTTATTTTGTTCGCTGATAATTTTTTTTGACTCTATAGAAAATCTACTTTGAATGCCTCTGGCAAGAATAATAGTTTTAATTTTATAACCCAACTGAGCATATTTTTTAATTGTTCCTCCACAACCAATTATCTCATCATCTGGGTGAGCTGCTATAACTAAAATTTTTTTATTTAGCTTCATTATGAATGACTTTTTTTAATTTATATTAATAATTAATGTTTAAAAGTTAATTTTATATCTTTTTTCGTTTTAATATTTCTTTTATAAATTTCTGCAGCATTTTTAAAACTGTATGTTTTTTGAATAATTTTACTAAAATCGATATCTTTGCTTATCAAAATAGTTCTGATTAAATCATGAATTTTATTTCTTGACCATCTAGGAAAGTCTAAATTTGGCTCATTGGATGCTCTTGAGGATATTAGCTTTATATTATTCCAATGAAATTCCATCCCTAATTTTAAATCTTTATTTGCAGGCTTGTGCATAGATCCAACTACTACCTTCCCTCCATAGGCGCAGCATCGTATTGCTTGGTTTAAACCTTCAGATGAACCGCTAAAATCAAAAACAATATCGAGTCCTTTTTTATCACTATTTTTTCTGCAATAT